>Ga0209810_1000463_pt1 | contig 89775 bp, 69 predicted proteins | sample Coa_R1_7_FD_187159 | JGI IMG/M metagenome (GOLD analysis project Ga0209810, IMG submission 187159) | Surface soil microbial communities from Centralia Pennsylvania, which are recovering from an underground coalmine fire - Coalmine... | ecosystem: Environmental > Terrestrial > Soil > Unclassified... | reverse complement strand
TGGTCTTAGCCATCGCCACCTTATGGACGCTGGCCTATGGCACGCGCCTGGAAGAGGCGGCTCTCTGCCCCACCCGGCCTACCCAGGTGTCTGCCTGCCAGCCAGTCAGAGGACGGCGGGTGAGTGTTTGTCGTCTGGGCTTGATGGCCCTGCAACGGCACTGGCATCGGGGGGTCTGTGGCAGCGGTTACGGTTGAGTCGGCAACCGCTGCCAGAGCCACCAGCCGAGGTGAGCTTGGTCACTCATTGCCTGCCAGATACAGGCTGAACTTGGTATACCTACCCCTCTTTGGGATGAGGGGAGATAAGAGAGAACGGAAGCAACCTGTAGCGCACGCGATAGCGCCATCGGATAAGGAAAAGGGCAGAGGAATGCCGAAACAGAGACCAACCCTGGGCTGAATGGCATATGAAGGAGCAAAAGGAATGAACGGTGGAGAAACGCTGCAAGGCCAGCGCGCCATCATCAGCGGCGGGCTGGGCGATATTGGCCGGGCCATTGCGCGCGAACTGGCCCGCCGGGGCGCGGATATCGCCCTGGGCGATGTCCTGGAGCCGGAGAAAGCAGAGCCCATGCTGCAAGAGCTAGAGCAGATGGGCCGGAAGGCCCGCTATGACTACGCCGACGTCTCCGACGCGCACGCCGTGCGGGGATGGGTGGCGGCGGTGGAGACCGACCTGGGGGTGCCGACTCTGATCATTCCTAACGCCGCTGTCGTCACCCTGGAGGGCATTCGCACGCTGACGCCGGAGCAGTGGCGTCGTGAGCTGCGTATCAACCTCGACGGCGCGTTCCATCTGGCGCAGGCAGGCGCGCAGCGCCTGTTGCATCACCAACTGCCGGGCTGCATTGTCTTTATCGGCAGTTGGGTGGGCCACGCCGCCCAGACTCATATCCCGGCCTATTGTGTCTCCAAGGCGGGCATACGGATGCTCTGCCGGTGCCTGGCCAGAGACCTCGCGCCCCACGGCATCCTGGTCAACGAGGTCGCGCCGGGCAATGTGGATGCCGGGCTGAGCGGACGCATCTACGACGCCACGCCGGGACTGCGCGAGCGGGACTCCCGACGGATTCCAGTACGCAAGCTGATTCAGCCGGAAGAGGTGGCCTGGCAGGTGGCAAACCTCTGTGAGCCTGCCAACCAGAATATGACGGGCAGCGTGCTGGTCATGGATGGCGGACTTTCCCTCCTGTCCTACCGGAAGGAAGAGGAAGACTGAACCAACACGCCACCATGTTCCCATCCCCCCTCAGGCAAAGGCAACTCCGATTGGGCGGCACTCGGTACAATGGTCACAGGTCAAAAAGAACGAATAAGCTTGCTGGATCGCGTTGACATTCCGCCCGCGACATGCAATAATGAACTATCTGGGGGAGGCAGGGGCCGCATGGAGCGGAAATCTCTCTTCCCTCGGTTTCCACTGCCAATCCGCTTAAAGATCGGGATAGGGGCGAATAGCTCAGCCGGTAGAGCGCTTCGTTTACACCGAAGATGTCGGGGGTTCGAGTCCCTCTTCGCCCATTTATTTTGAGCGGTTCTGCGACACTTCAATCTCATTTGCAGCGCATTAGTTGGTGTCTTGCTGCCTCTCTCAGTTGGCCGCTCGTTCGTTAAGGTCGAACGCCCTTCTCTTTTGGCGCTTAACATTTCGCTAAGCCCCTTCCTCCTCTATCAGCTACTTATACCTGCTCGTTAATCGAAGGCAGGAATTTCCTCCTCATTGTCGAAATGTTCCGCCACACCCCCTATCAGCCCGGCAGTGAGGTACGCATATGCCAATCCGGCCCCGCGATATTATCCAGCATATGCAGGTGCCAAACCCCCCTTTCTCTACGTTCTCGGGGTGTTTGATGCCAAAGTTACCATTTACTCCCAGCAGGTTCGCGCCCTCAACCTTGTCTATTCGCTTCATGAGACCAACCGCCTGAAGAAAGATACCTCTGTTGCTATTATCGGCGCGGGCATTGCAGGACTGACGGCTGCGGCTGGCGCTGCCTGCCTGGGTGCAAAAGTAACTCTATTTGAAAAATCCAGTCGTCCCTTTGCTTTGATTGGAAACAGCACGAAGAGATGGCTTCACCCACACGTCTATGAATGGCCGATGGAAGACCCTGACCTTCCCCATCCCCTTGATCCAAATGCGGGGCTGCCGATTATGAACTGGAAGAGCGGCTCCGTCGCCGATGTGCGTGCCCAGCTCTTCAATGAGTACAAGCGGATAGAGCAGCAGTTTAGGATTAATCCTCCCAAAACGTAGGTGACAAACCTGGGGATTCACAGTGGAGATAGGAATCATTTTGCTCTTACCTGGAACGAACCTGTCAATCCGAACTACTCCGATGGCGGGCGACGTATTCGAAACGGCCAGTTCGACATTGTAATTCTCGCCGTTGGTTTTGGTTTAGCAAAGACCGTCTGGACAACTGGGCGCCCTACATAGACAGCGCTGCTGTGCTCAAAAGGCTTATAGGGATGCACTTCGTTCGTCGGGAAGACCGCGCCTATTACCTTCATCCCATTGATCGGGAACACGCGCTGAGTTTTCTTTCAGAAGCCGAGCAGCACCACCTACGCTCCCGTGCCGCAGACTACTATCGGGAAATACAGCGTCCACGCAGCGAATGGAAGGAGCGCGCAGACATCGAGCCGCACCTTGAGCAGTTTCGACTTCGCCTCGAAGCGGGCGATGGCGAGACCGCATCGTCAATTCTGGGCGATATAGCCGATTTTCTGGATTGCCGAGGCGCCTTTGAGCAGAAGCTTTCCTTAGCACTAGCGCTTAAACAGTCAACGACCGATGAAGACATCCTCTGCAAGGCTTTAGATCATATCTCCTCAGCCTAGTGGCGTCTTGGCAGGTTGGCCGAAGCAGTGGATGCTGCGAAACGTCGAGCTGAAATGCTCGAGCACGATGAAAGGGATTATGACGCATTCATTGCGAACGCCAACCTGCTAGTCTCTCAAAGAGACTTAGGGGTGACGGAGGAGCTACTGGAAGCATTTCGTGAAGTCGCAGCCAGGCTTGAGCGCGAGCATCCATGGGAAATCGAGAACCTTACTTGGACCCATTATCATATTGCCGTTTGCTTTCGTGGGCTGGGCTATTTGAACGAGGCTCTGCTGAGTCAGCAGCGTGCCACGGATATGGCCCAGCAGTATTTGGACCTGGACGCCAGAGAAGCGCAGATTCACAACCTGGGGAACCAGTACAAAGCTCTAGGCAATGTACAACGCGCGGAAGAGCTGTATCGAGAGGCGCTTGCCCTTGCCGACGAAAGCAACAATCCGCTCTGGAAGGCCAATCACCTGGCCTGCCTGGCAGGATGCGCGCAATCCCAGGGACGTTTTGATGAGGCTCTACAGCACATCGCGCAGGCGATAGAATTACGGATTCGAATCGGTGACCTGGGTGGATATGCACGTAACACGAGAGAGCAGTCAGGGGTCTTCTTGACTATTGGCGAGATTGATAGCGCTTTGGATGCCGCAGCCAGAGCATACGAGCAGGCGCGTGACCTAAAACGACCTCTGCGGGAGTACTGTCGTGCCTGGGCCGAGGCCCGTCTCGCCCAGGGAAAGGCAGCCGAGGCGTATCGCCTTCTGATGGAACCGACTGACGATCAACCTGGTGCAAGATGGGATTTTGATAACGTGCTGGGCACTGTGCTGCTTTGTCTGCGAAGGCCAGAGGCGGCACAACAGGCGTTTGCCCGAGCGCTGGAACAGAGCGAGGTTTGGCTATCTCGCTCAAACGAAAATCCGGGGGCGCGTTCCGACAAAGCGGCGGCTCTTGCCGGGCTGGCAGTGTGTGGACAAGCCGATTCACTCCTGCGCGCAAAGGAGGCGTATCGCGCCGCAATACGGGCCTGATACCGGCGTGGGCACACTCAAAGAGTGGGGGAGGCAGTTGGATCAACTTGCCGCCTGTGCGCAGACCAACCTGGCGGAAGAGATTCTCTTAGAGGTGTTTGGAGCTCAAGTCCGTTCGTAGGAATAGGACAAATTGTGGATCGCCAGGATGATCCTCGAAAAGACGAAAGTCAGAATTGGCAAGATGAGATAAGCGCTTAGTTTCACGAAAAACCGCTGGCGTGCTTTCGATCACAGGCCTGGAGCAAAGCGCCGTCGGCTGTCTTCTGGACGGCGAAATCCGCCAGCACTCGCAGGCCACTCTGGCGGTTCGCCGCATTGTCGTCAATAAACTCCTCTGGTTTCTCAAGAAGCGCGGCTACGCCCAGTGCGGTGTCACGGAATTGCGGCAATTCCGGGCCTACCTCACCCACGGCCATAGGGAGCCGGGCGGGCGCTGGGGCGCAGCCTAGGAGGCTTCCTACAACCCGGCCCAAGCTGGGCAGCAGCGGCGTCCGGCCCGCCCCCGTAGGGTCCATACCTATCACGGGCATCTGCGCACGTTTTTCCGCTGGCTTGTTGCGAAAGGGATGCTTGACGAATCCAGTTGATTCGCAGGCTTGGCAAGGCAGCCAAAATTGAGGCCGCACGTTGCTCTACGCAATAGATTCGAGCACGCGAATAACATCGATGCGGATAATTTCTTCTACCTTTTTACAGCCCCAACGGGGTAGAAGATCATTCCCAAGGTATTGTTCGTCCTTTTGAACAGAGGGCGCTTTTTGTGACGCCGAGCGTAACGTTCGAGGTAATAATGGGCATGATCATGAAATATAAGGTATCGCTGCGGCGCTCGGTGTTTCCGGCAACTGGCTTTAATTAGGGGTTCTATTTAGGGCGGGCCTCAAGGCAGGCCGGTTCCCGCAGGAAAAGGCGGACCCGTGCGAGAATTTAGGAATAGGATTCATTCCCCGCCGCACCGAGGCGGCATTCTTCCATGTTGGGCGGTGGGAACAGAGAACCTTCTACCTCACGATTTAGTTCAAGCCTCGTCTTCTTTTCGCTCGAAGACGAAGGGGAGAGTTGACGAAGATCGCAGGATCTTCAAGTTTTACCGAAAGGAGATGGATCGACGTGCCTGATAAGGACAAGACGAGAAGCGTCAGTGAAAGCGAGAACCCTGCAATCCCCTCCCCGACTCCGAAGCGGACTCGGCCGAGGACAAACAAGGACTGGTGGCCGAACCAGCTGGACCTCTCGGTGCTCCACCAGCACTCGCACCTGTCCAATCCGCTGGACGAGGACTTCAACTACGCAGAACAGTTCCAGTCCCTCGACCTCGACGCGCTGAAGCGGGACCTCATCGAGGTGATGACCACGCCGCAGGATTGGTGGCCGGCCGACTACGGCCACTACGGCCCCCTCTTCATCCGCATGACCTGGCATGCCGCGGGGACCTACCGCATCGCCGATGGCCGCGGCGGCGGCGGCCACGGCCAGCAGCGCTTTGCGCCTCTCAACAGTTGGCCCGACAACGCCAGTCTCGACAAAGCGCGCCGGTTGCTCTGGCCGATCAAGAAGAAGTACGGCCAGAAGCTCTCCTGGGCCGATCTGCTGGTGTTCGCCGGCAACGTGGCCATGGAATCGATGGGGTTCAAGACGTTCGGTTTCGGCTTCGGCCGGCCCGACGTCTGGGAGCCTGAGGATATCTTCTGGGGCCCGGAGGACACCTGGCTGGGAGACGAGCGCTACAGCGGCGATCGCGAGCTCGCCGAACCGTTCGGCGCGGTGCAGATGGGCCTGATCTACGTGAATCCGGAAGGGCCCGGCGGCAACCCCGATCCGCTGGCTGCCGCCAGGGACATTCGCGAGACCTTCCGCCGCATGGCGATGAACGACGAGGAGACGGTTGCGCTCATCGTCGGCGGCCACACGTTCGGCAAGGCCCACGGCGCGGCCCCGGCAACCCAGTACGTCGGTCCGGAACCGGAGGGCGCCCCCCTCGAGGAGCAGGGCCTGGGCTGGAAGAACACGTTCGGCAGCGGCAAGGGCCCAGACACGATCACCAGCGGCCTCGAGGGCGCATGGACCAACAACCCGACCAAGTGGGACAACGGATTCCTGGAGAACCTGTTCAAGTACGAGTGGGAGCTGACGACGAGCCCCGCCGGTGCCAAGCAATGGACTCCGAAAAATCCCGAGGCCCAAGGCACCGTGCCGGATGCACACGACCCGTCGAAGCGGCACGCGCCGATGATGCTGACGACGGACCTGGCGCTGAGAGTAGATCCGATCTACGGGCCGATCTCGAAGCGCTTCTACGAGAATCCGGACCAGCTCGCCGACGCTTTCGCCAGAGCGTGGTTCAAGCTGCTTCACCGCGACATGGGTCCCCGGTCGCGCTACCTCGGACCCTGGATTCCGGAGCCGCAGCTGTGGCAGGACCCCGTCCCGGAGGTTGACCATGAGCTGATCGGGGAGCAGGACATCGCCGCCCTCAAGCGCCAGATACTCGACTCCGGCCTGTCCATCCCGGACTTGGTCTCCACTGCCTGGGGGGCTGCGGCCAGCTTCCGCGGCACCGACAAGCGTGGCGGTGCGAACGGAGCACGGATCCGCCTCGCGCCGCAGAAGGATTGGGAGGCCAACGAACCGGCCCGGCTGGCCAGGGTGCTGGCGCACCTCGAGCAGATCCAGCAGGACTTCAACAGCTCACAGTCCGGCGGCAAGAAGGTCTCGCTGGCCGACCTGATTGTCCTGGGCGGATGCGCCGCCGTCGAACAAGCGGCCAGGAACGCCGGGCACAACGTTACCGTCCCGTTCGCGCCGGGTCGCACGGACGCCACCCAGGAGCAGACGGACGTGGACTCATTCAAGGTGCTCGAACCGGTCGCCGACGGATTCCGCAACTACATGCGCGCGGGAGACCCGCTGTCGCCGGAGACCCGCCTGCTGGACCGGGCCAACCTGTTGAAGCTGACTGCGCCCGAGATGACGGTTCTCGTCGGGGGCATGCGTGCCCTCAACGCCAACTTCGGGCAATCGAAACTCGGCATCTTCACCGACCGACCGGAGACGCTGACCAACGACTTCTTCGTGAACCTGCTCGACATGAGCACGGCGTGGAGACCATCGGCCTCGGCTGAGAACGTGTACGAGGGTCGCGATCGCGCCACGGGCGAGCTCAAATGGACCGCCACGGCCGTCGACCTCGTGTTCGGCGCGCACTCTCAGCTCCGCGCGCTGGCGGAGGTCTACGCATGTGACGACGCGCAGGAGAAGTTCGTGCGTGACTTCGTGGCTGCCTGGAACAAGGTGATGAACCTCGATCGCTACGACCTTGTCGCTCAGGCCCGGGACGGGCGCCAGCGCGCGGCCGCGGCCAGCCACTAAGCTCGATACCGAAGCGGGCGACCCTCAGAGGGTCGCCCGCGCTTTTGTTCCGTTCCGTAGCAGTCGTGTTGTACCACCAAAAGGAATCGTGCGGTGCTTGTTGCCTTTCTTCTCGTTTCTCTGTCTCTGTTCTGGTCTTTGGCTTTTCTCCGTATGTCCTCCGTGTCTCCATGCCTCTAGCGGAGCGGGTGGTTAGATACTCTTGTTTTGCTGTGTGGCTTTGTGGTTGGTCTGGCGCTGTCCGTTGCGGCGAAGGAGGCCGCGCGCCACAATCGCGCCGTGCCGTCGCTGCTGGCCGAGGCCAGCGTGTTGCCGTCGGGGGAGAAGGCCAAGTCCGAGACGCCCGCCGTATGGCCTTGCAGCGTCTGCATCAGCCGCCAGGTCGCCGTGTTCCAGAGGTTGACGGCCCTGTCCTGGCCTCCGGTCGCCAGCGTCTTCCCGTCCGGGGAGAAGGCGACGCCGCCGACGGTGCCCGTATGGGCGTTGAGCGTCTTGCGCTCGCGCCACGCGCCGACCTCCCAGACGGTGACCGTGCCGTACTGGCTTCCCACGGCCAGGGTCTTGCCGTTGGGAGCAAAGGCCAGGGCGCTGACCCAATCGCCGAAGCCGCGCAGCGGCGGAGCGGCTTCCTTGCGGGCAGCCATGTCCCAGATTCGGATCGTTTTGTCGCTGCCGCCGGTGACAAGCAGGGTTCCATCGCGAGAAAAGGCCAGGCAGAGGACCAGACCGGTATGGCCTTGCAGGACAGCGATCTCCTTCTGCTTTTCCCTATCCCAGAGCGCGACCGCGCCCGGAACACCGGGGTGGTCCCAGAGGCCGCTCGCGACCGCCAGTGTCTTGCCATCGGGAGAGAAAGCGGCGGCCGTGACCATCTGAAGGTTCCTCTTCAGCACCGCCCTTTCACGCAGCTCCGGCAGCTCCCAGAGCTTGAGCGTCCGATCCTGACTGCCTGTGAGCAGCGTCGCGCCATCGGGCGAAAAGGCCACACAGCAGATGTTGTGCTTGTGGCCTGCCAGCATGGCGATTTCCCGCGTCGTGTGGACATCCCAGAGCCTGGCGGTCGTATCCATGCTGCCGGTCGCCAGCAGCGTGCCATCGGGCGAGAAGGCGAGGCAGAGCGCCGCGCTCAGATGGCCTCGCAGCGTTTCCATCTCCTGCGGCGGCGCACTGTCCCACAACTTGGCCGTACCGTCCTTGCTGCTCGAAAGCAGAACGGTATCGTCCGGCGAGAACGCTACCGTGTAGACCTCATTGCAATGGCCCTTTAACGTGGCTTTCTCTTTGCCGGAAAGCACGTCCCAGAGCTTGATGGTGCAGTCGGAACTGCTCGAAGCCAGCGTCCTACCGTCCTGCGAGAAGGCGATGGCCTGGATACGGTCCCTATGGCCCGGGAGCGTAAAAAAGCGATGCTTGGCCGCCACATCCCAGAGGGCCAAGGCGTTATCCTCGTCCACGATCGCCAGGGTTCTGCCGTCCGGCGAGAATTCGATGAGCCTGCCGTGCGTCCAGAAGGTCGTGGTCTCCCGCTTCTGGGCGATGTCCCACAGCACGACGGTCATGTCCTTGCCGACGGCCAGGGTCTTGCCGTCGGGGGAGATGGCTGCGGTATGGAAGGCGGTGTTCGTGCCCCTCAAGGTCGTCCGGAGCTGTCCTCGCGGCACATCCCAGATGCGTATGGTTTTGCCGCCGCAGGCGGCGATCAGGAGCTTGCCGTCAGGAGAGAAGAGCAGCCGATTCATGTTCTCCTTCGCGCCGGTAAGCGCAGCCCTCTCCTGCCGCGCGCCCACATTCCACAGTTTGATCGTCTTATCCCAACTGCCCGTCGCCAGCAGTTTGCCGTCCGGCGAGAAGGCGAGGCATCCGATGCGCTCTGCATGTCCCTTCAGGACAGCCACTGCGCACCGGGTGGCGACCTCCCATAACTTGACCGTTGTGTCTTCGGCCCCGGTGGCAAGCAGGGTTCCGTCGGGCGAGAAGGCTGCGCAATGCACCAGCCCCTCGTGCCCCCGAAATGTGTGCCGGCTCTGGTCCTGGCAGAGCCGCCAGAGATAGCGCCACTCGAAGCCGCGCAGGTCTTCCTGATCGGGTTGGGGCCGATGGGCTTCGAGCAGTTCCAGCGCATAGGCGATCTTCCCCGCCTCCCAGGCTTGCTGCGCCAGATTCATATCTGCGGCATACAGCAGACGCCGCGCCGCGATCTCCCGCTCCTCGGCCAGACGCCGCTTGCGCGCCTCTTCCCGCGCGATGGCCCGCTGACGGCGCAGGACGACATCGGGCATGTTCTCCATCACCCAGTCCCGGTCGAAGACTCGCGCGTAGATGCGATTGCGGACGATAAGGCGGCCTTCGGCGACACGCACGATCCCCGACAGGCGCAGCCAACTTACCAGCATGTTCGTCTCATCGTCTGGCACGACGTTGCGCGCATTCCTGATCTGGGCGTACAGGTTTAGCAGATGAGACACCGGCGCCTCGCTGCGCAGCAGACGCTCTCGCACGAAGAGCAGGTTGTCATCCTGCTCCCGCGCCCGTCGGGAAAGGAACAGGCGGTGGCAGAGGCTGTCCACACCCTCCGACGTCGTCACGTTGGGCGCTTCCGCAACGGCCTGGCACAGCCGCTGCGTGAGATAGGGATGCCCGCCTGTCCAGAAGAGCACGCGCTTGAGCAGCGTCAGTCCATAGGCGGCGCGCCGGCCTGAAGCGGAGGGACGGTTCAATCCCGCCGCCAGCGGCGCCGCCTCGGCTTCGGTGAAATCCGTCAGCTCGATGCGTCTGCCGATATTGAAAGGCGTCATGCGTGTATCGCGGATCAAGTCCGCAGGCGTGGCGACCCCGAGCAGGCAGAAGGTCAATCGCTGCATCTGCGGATCTTGGGTCCGTCGGTTATAGCCCTCCCGGATACCGGCGAAGAACTCGTCGGTGGAAAAGGGCAGCGAGCGCACAACATCGATCTCATCTACGAAGATGACCAGGCGATCCGGGCAGCGCGGCAAGATGACCTGGCGGATCGACTCCATCCAGCGCTGCCAGGGACCCAGGCGCGCGTTGTCCAGCCAGAAGTCTTCCAGATCCTCTTCCAGATCCAGGGGCATCCCCAGGCTGGCGAGCAGGCCATCATACCACTGTTCGACCGTCAGGTTCTGCCCTACCGCCGTGAGATCCAGCACGACGACCGTGACCCCTGCGGCGCGGAGGCGGGCGGCGGTACGGACCATCAGGGAGGACTTGCCCATCTGCCGCGACGTGAGCACATAGCAAAACTCGCCTCGGCACAGGCCCTCATAGAGGTCCGCATCGGCTTTGCGTTCTACGTAAGAAGGCGCATCATATTGCAGCGTCCCCCCGGTGACATAGAAGCGCTCTGTGGAACCGTTCATACCCCTGTCCTCTCCGTCCGCTTACCTTCCATTCCTGCCTGGAAAATCGTGTCATGGCCGGATTCCCTATCGCACGGAGGATTTCCTGCCTCGCTGCGGATGGCACAGGGCCATTCAGTTTTCGCCCCCACCCCTTACCCACTGCTAGGATCGGGCCTCAACGGACTGCCAGGGGCGGGCCTGCCATGGTTGGGTCCTCTGCCTTGCGAGGCCCTTGCCTCCGCCTAGCCACACCTGGCGACAGCCCTCCGCCTGGCGATCCCCAAGAACAGGGGAGGGGAGCGGCCCCCACCCCTTACCCCTCCCCCAAGAACAGGGGAGGGGAGAGTCAGAGCTTCTCGGCTCCCCCTCTCCTAAAATTGGGGGCAAGTCCCAGCGCCTGTTGCAGCGCAAAGGCCGTTTCCAGGGCGCGGCATTGGGGGCTGGCATAGAGCGCGACGGCTCCGAGGCGAGCGTCCTGAAGCGCGCGGGCAGTCCTCTGCGCCTGTTCGCGTCCCAGCGGAGTGAGCGGCGAATCGGGGTTGTAAGGAACATCCTGATTGGCGTTGTGTGTGGACTGTCCATGCTGGATCACATAGATTTTCATCGGGCTTCCTGGCAAGCGGGGTCTATTTCGATTGGAAAGGAAACGTCAATAGCGTTGCTTCTCGTTCGGGTATCCTGGGCAAAGGGCACCGACTGCGTCGTAGGTTGGTTCACGCAAAAAGGCAGGCGACAGCCGCGCTCTGCCATGCCGCCTCTACCAGAGAGGGATTTCCATTCCGGCTGAGCAGATCGAGGCGGCAGGCACGCAGAGTTTCCGTGCGCCCAGCAATGGCGTCTACCTGCCAGGCGATGACCGCATCGCGCACCGTCCCGACGCTGTGCGTGTTGGTCAGCATCACCGGCCCATCCAGCAGGCCCGACTCCTCGATCCAGGTCGTTCCGGTCATCTCGCCGTTGCCGTTTAAGGAGAACCAGCCCGCAAAGACCGGCGAGGCGGACGCTGCGCCGCGCGGCAGGATGGCGGTCACGCCGGTACGAATCGGGCCTTCGCCCACCTTCAGCGCGCCCTCCCCCGCGATTAAGGTCATGTGACCGACCGTGACGCCCGCCACGTCGGTGAGGGCGTTGAGCGGCCCCGGCGTTCCCTCGAACGGGACGCCCAGGTCGCGGGCGCGCGGTCTACCAGCTCTGCTCTCGCGCATCATCCCTATCCCAGCGCGACAGCACAAGCTTCTGCCGCGTGTAGAACAGTGCGGGCGATCACCTCTGCGGTCGAAGGATTGTGAACATTCGTGAAGGCCCGCGTTTGCGGTAGAATCCACTGGCCGTTGCAGAGCAACGGAACGAGGGGTGCATGGTCGAAGTCGGTTTGTGGCATAGCGCTATCCTCGCGAAGCCGCCGCCAGCCCGGCGTCGAGCGCGGCGATCAGTTCGTCTACATGAGCGCGGCGGGCAATGAGCGGCATCCCCGTGCGAATGACGTTGGCATACAGCCCGCCCTTGCCGATCAGGACGCCGCGCCGCTTCGTCTCCTCGAACACCGTGAGAACGGCCTGCGGGTGCGGCTCCTTCGTCTGGCGATCCTTGACCAGTTCCAGCCCCTGCATCAGCCCCAGGCCGCGCACGTCGCCGACGAGGGGATGCTTCTCCTTCAAGCCCTCCAGCCCTTCCCGCAGATAGGCGCCGACCTCCGCTGCGTTGCGCCGCAGGTCTTCCTCTTCGATGACTTTGATGACCGCCAGCGCCGCCGCCGTCGAGACCGGGTTGCCGCCGAAGGTCGCGAAGGTCAGCCCCGGATAACTGTCGGCCACTTCGGGCGTCGCGATGGTCAGGCCGATGGGCGCGCCGTTCGCCATCCCCTTCGCGGAGGTCAGGATGTCCGGCTCTACATCCCAATGCTCGATGCCGAACCACTTGCTGCCGGTGCGGCCCCATCCCGTCTGCACCTCATCGCAAATGAACAGCCCGCCGTGCCTGCGCGCGATCTCCACCGCCCGCGCGAAGTAGCCGGGCGGTGGCACGATGAACCCGCCCACGCCCAGCACCGTCTCGGCCATGAAGGCGGCGATCTCCCCGGTCGTGGTCGTCTGGATGACCTCCTCGATATCTTCCGCGCAGGCCAAGCCGCAGTCGGGATAGGTCCTCTTGAAGGGGCAGCGATAGCAGTAGGGCGCGGGCGCATGGACGATGCCGGGAACCTGCGCGGGCAGGGGACGCCAGGGACGCTGCCCGACCGCAGAGAGGGCCGTTGCCGAGCGTCCGCTGTAACTGTGGCGCAGGACGACAATCTCCTGGCGGCCCGTGTAGAGTTTGGCCGCCATAATGGCCGTGTCGTTGGCCTCCGTGCCGCTGCTGGTGAAGAACGACTTCTTCAACCGCCCCGGCGTGATCGCAGCCAGTTTCTCCGCAAGATCGGACTGGGACGGATGCGGATAGAGTGGAGAGGTATGCGAGAGCCGCTGCGCCTGCTCGACGACGACCTGCACGACCGCCGGGTTCGCGTGGCCGACGCTGATGGTCAGCACCCCACCGAAGCAGTCCAGATAGCGGTCTCCCTGCTCATCCCAGACGTACATGCCTTCGCCGCGCACCAGCGCCAGCGGCTCCTGATAGTAAGTCGCCACCGCCGGAAAAAGATACTCTTTATGTTTGCGCACGGTTTCAGACATCGCTATCTATCCCTTCCTCTATGTCCGTTTGTGAGGGCGTCACCAGAGGAGACATCTCAGTTTTGGGAAACCTGCATGGTTCGGGCAACACGCTTTGCCAACATCGCTCTGGTGGTGCGGTTCTCCATGCGGCGCACCGACAGGCAGAAGAGGCGAATCTCCCTATCCAAGTACGCCATCAGACGCCTGGTCTCCTGCGTACGCCTGTCTCTCGCCCGACAGGCACGGAGAGAGCGAACCCGCACAGAGATAACGGCAGCGCCCGCCAAGAACGCAGGGCTTCGTGCAGCGCCTCAAGCCCGGTGTCCGGTCCGACCTTAAAGATCTTCCTTGACTCCCAAAACCTGCCTCTTTGGCTCTTTGGCAGGAGTTTTAGGCGGCTGCCACGAAGCAGAAGGGGGAGGTTTGCTCCACTAGAGCGGCACAAATACCTAAGGTATACGATAGGGAGCCCATGACTACTATCACCCGGATCATGGTTGGCGATATGCGATTTCCTCTTCGGCCCGGCGAGGGCGCGGACGCTATCCATGTCAGCCCGCACTATTCCTATGCCGTAACGCAACTCAGCACGGATCACGGCCTCTTGGGAACAGGCCTCGCCTTCACCCTGGGTGGCGGCAACGATCTGGTCTGTCGGGCGATTGAGGAGCTGGCACAGCCGCTTGTAGGACAGGCCATCGAAGAGTTGATGGCTCATTTTGGGCGTGTGCAGCGACAGATCGCCGACCATCCGCAGTACCGCTGGCTCGGCCCGCACAAAGGCGTGGTGCATCTGGCTCTCGCCTCCATCACCAATGCCTGCTTCGATCTCTGGGCGAAGGCGCGCGGCGTGCCGCTGTGGAGACTGCTGCTGGATCTTTCTCCTGGGCAGATCGTCGCACTCCTGGACCTGAGTTACCTGGAAGACGTGCTTTCTGCCGATGAGTCGCTGGCCCTCCTGGAAGCCCACCTCATGAGCCGCGCGGAACGCAAGGGAGTGATCGAGACCGGCTATCCGGGGTACGATACGTCGGTCGGGTGGTTCCACTACGACGATGCCCAGATTCGCGAGAACGCCCGCCGCGCCGTCGGGCAGGGATTCACGGCGCTGAAGCTGAAAGTCGGCTCAGCGGATATGGAGCGGGATATTCGGCGCGCGCATCTAGTGCGCGAGACGGTCGGCTCTGAGGTGCGCGTGATGCTGGACGTCAACCAGCAGTGGACTCTGCCGCGCGCGGTTCGCGCCTGCCTTGCGCTGGCGCCGATGTCACCCTACTGGATCGAGGAGCCCACCCATCCGGACGACGTGTTCGCGCACCAGACCCTGGCGCGCGCTATCGCCCCGATTCCCCTCGCTCTGGGCGAGCATGTGCCCAATCGAGTGCTCTTCAAGAACTTTATGCAGGCCGGGGCAGCACAGTTTATCCAGGTAGATGCAGTGCGCGTGGCCGGAATCAGCGAGTTTATCACCATTAGCCTGTTGGCACGCAAGTTCGGGCTGAAGGTTGTGCCCCACGTTGGCGATATGGGGCAGATTCATCAGCACCTGGTTCTGTTCAACCATATTGCGCTGGGACTGGAGATCGTCTTTCTGGAATACATCCCCCATCTTCAGAACTATTTCCTGCACCCGGCCCGGGTTGAGGATGGTGTTTACCGAACGCCCCAACAGCCAGGCAGCAGCTCGGACCTAAAATAGACCTCACCCCGGCCCCTCTCCTTGAGAAGGAGAAGGGAGAGGCGTTTTCATGCTCGGTGGTGCGCCCCACGCATGAAGGGCTGGCTTGAAAGAGCAGACCTGAGGAGGAGCTTTCCTGATGTCCAATCTCCGACAGAAGATACTGATTCTTTATTCGCGCACGCCGGATCTCAACAGCGAGATAGGCGCCTGGGCTATCTATGACGGAACCGGCCGAGAGCACCACACGACCGGAGACAGCGATACGCCGCCCTATCCCTCGGTGCTGGCCGCGATGCGGGACGGCTGGCGCGTCATGCAGTTTCCCCAGCAGTTTCCGGCCTATCCCGGCATGGAGCTGACGACATCCTACCTGCGGTTCGAATACATTCTGGAGAAGATGGAGGAGGTCGAGAATGGTTGAGAAGCGGTATCTGCTCACCTCGGTGCAGATGGCCAACTTCGCCGCAGACGGTTTGCTGCGTTTTGACGAGCTCATTCCGGAGGCGATTAACACCGAGGCGCGGCGCGAGGTCGAAGAAGGTCTTATCAGCCTGCGGTATGAGTACCAGGGGCAGCCCCTGGCCAACGCCTGGCCGGACTCGCAGGGCTTTGGCGCCATGATCCGTCTGCCGGAGGTTCGCGGCATCATAGAAAGCCTGGTCGGTCCCAATCCCCTCTACGACCATCATGCCTTCCACAAAGTGGGGCCAGGCCACCTGGAAGGGCAGATATGGCACGCCGACGCTATCATAGACACCCGCCTGCACTTTGATATCCAGCTTTTCTACTTTCCCCATGACACGCCGCGCGAGATGGGCGGGACGATGTTCCTGCCTGGCAGCCACTTTCGCCGCATCCATGAGACGGATATTGCCCGCTATCAAAACTTCGTTGGGCAGATGCCCGCTGTCTGCAAGGCCGGCACGCTCTTTGTCGCCCATCATGGCATCTGGCACTGTGCCCAACCCAACCGCACGGACAGGCTGCGCACCATGTTCAAGCTCCGCCTGAATCCGACGGTGCGGCAGAAGCTTCTCTGGAACACCGACGACTTGCAGGATCCCCAGATACCCGGCATTCTCTCGCGCAATCACCGCTGGTACGGCAACGATGACCGAATCGAGTACGTCAACCGTATTCGGTTCTGGCGTTTTCTCACCGGTGACGAGCGTTGGGATATGGGCTACTGGCTCACCCGCATCGAGAACACGCCGGAGCGGGTGGTGACCCAACAGGAAGCCTGACGCTCTGTGAGGAATGGGAGAACCTGGAAGGGGTTGCAGGCACGCTTGGTAACCTGGAGCGTCTGGCTTGCAGCCTATCTTCGCTTCTGTCACAGGGAGACACCAGGATGAAAATCACCGACCTCAAGTGTACTCTTCTGGGCGAAAACCCCATCGTTCGCATTACCACCGATGCCGGCCTCGACGGATATGGGGAGGCAGAAAATCCCAAATCCTATCTGCGGCCTCACATCCTGTTCTACAAGCCCTACCTCCTGGGGGAAGACCCGACGGATGTGGAACGGGTGATGCTGCGTATTCGCCGCCTGGGGAGTTTTAAGCCCTGGGGCAGTGCCGTCAGCGCGATCGAAATGGCCCTCTGGGACATCGCCGGGAAAGCGGCCAATGTGCCGGTGTACAAGCTGCTGGGAGGCAAAGTGCGCGACAGGGTGCGCGTCTACAATGGGGGCGTTCGCTTTCCGATGCATGGCAGTTCTCCACAAGACTACGCCGACAACGTCGCGAAGATGAAGAACTCCCCGGAAAAGTTCAGCATTATTAAGCAGGGCATCGGCTTCCATAGCGCCATGCCGCGCCAGGTCCCCGATTTTACCTTGGGCGAGGTCCACACAGGTCGGTTTCATGCCAATCGCGGCCTGCTTACCGAACGCGGTCTCAAGCATGTGATCGCCTGTGTGGAGGCGATGAAGTCCGTGTTGGGCGACGAAGTGGGCCTTGCCCTGGACTGTGGCCCCGGCTGGATGGTGCCCGATGCGATTCGGCTGGCGAAATCGCTGGAAGCGCTGCATGTGATGTGGCTAGAGGACCTACTCACGGGCGACTATGTCCCCTACGTCCTGGCGGATGTGTATCGGGAAGTGACGCGCAGCACGTCCACGCCCATCCACACGGGGGAACAGATCTATCTGCGCCAAAACTTCAAAGACCTGATCGAGAAACATGCGGTCAATATCCTCGGTCCCGACCCGGCGGACATCGGGGGCCTTGCCGAACTGAAATGGGTGGCAGAATACGCGGACTTGCATGGAATTCTGATCGCTCCGCACGGCATTTTTGACGGGCTGATCGGGCTGGCCGGATTGGTACAGGTCTGCGCGACGCTTCCCGCCAACTTCATCGCGTTCGAGTACCCGGTGGCGCGTCCGGAATGGTGGTATTCCATCATCGAAGGCTTACCCGATCCGATTGTGGAGAACAGCCAGATTCGTCTCTGGGACACGCCGGGCCTGGGAGTGCGGTTCAATGAGGCGGCCAGGCAGTATCTGCCTCCAGGTGAGGAAGACTTCTTCGACTAAGAGCCCCTAACAACCCCTGGCTGTCAGGCTCTCCCCTCACCCCAGCCCTCTCCCTGCAAGGCAGAGGGAGAACGGGTTTTGTTCGGCACTCTAAGCAGGCCCTACGTTCCGTTACGGACGAGAGGGAACCTGCGCGCCGTCCCCGCCTCCGACGCCGCTACCGTCGCGGTCAGGGCTCGCCTGCCGGAAGGCAAGCTCGCTTAGCGCCGGGCGTCTAAGCCCTGCCAGCCATGCTTCCATCCCCCCGGAGCGGTACTCTCGACCACCAGATTTTCCCCTTCACGGCGGGAGAGCAGCCTGAATCCATTCTCATCCGTCAGGTAGCGCACAGGCATAAAGCCCGCTTCCACCAACGCTTCCAGCGATTCGGGCACGGTGTCGAAGGCCAACCGGTAGGCATAGGTAGCCCGTCCGATGCCCAAGCGGATGAAGTGGGCCTCGTTGTCCGTTTTGATTTCGCGCACCGCCTCTGCCGGCAGCTTCAGCAGACGCAGCATCTCCACCGCCAGCGGCTGCGCCTTCCCGGAGGGCGCGGCCAGAGCACGAAACGTCAGCGTGTGCCTCCCTGCCGAGAGCGCGTGCGTGCCCAGCCGCAGATCGATCTCCTCCAGCTCAGGCGACCGGAAATCGGCGGCGGGCAGACCCACCTTGCCGTCGAGTTCGACAGCAAACAGGCCGTACTCCGGCCCGGTGAAGGCGATCAGGCGCACAGCGTACCGCCCCTCCTCCGTGACCGTAAAGGGCAACGTGAGGTGGGCGTCCGGCTCGGTGTTGGGCCAGCAGAGAGCGGGCCGCCCGCCGAAGAAGCCGAGCGTTTGTACTGTCACCTGCGTGCCCCCGCTTGCCTCCGCCTGTCGAAACGTGCGCACCAGATGCTGATTCTGCCAGGGCACGCCCCGTTCCGGCCAGGGCGGAAGAAAACCGAACGGCTTTGGCTCACCGAGCTGATACCAGTAGGCAATGCTGGAGAAGAAGTCGGGCCGCTCGATATACCAGGCTTCCTCCGCGTTCGCCCGGTTGCCCTTGTGCTCCATCGTCACCTTCAGCGATTGCCTAAAGCCGACCGGGTCCAGGACGTGCCAGCGGTAGCAAAGGCCGCTATCCCCGGCGCTCCATCCCTGCCAGCGCGGCTGCCCGAACCAGAGACTGGTGCGCTGCCGGAAGCCCCAGGCATCGTTGAAGTAGTCCTCGCTGCCCGTCCCTTGCAGGCTCGGTATCTCCTCGCCGTCAATGTAGAAGAAGTCGTCGCCCTCGCCGAACCAGCCATCCTGCGCCAGCGTCACCGCCATCACCGTGCCGACATACTGTCCGCGGCCTGCAATATCGGCAATCAGATAGTCCTGCCCCATGACTGCCGGGTACTCCTGCCGATAGCGCGCATGGAAGTAAGGTGTATCGGGCGGCAGGGCGTCCAGCGCCACCCAATCCACCTGCCAGTAGAGCCCGGAGGAGCGGTCGTGGTTATCGTTGGCGATGACGATGTGGGCGGAGCGGGCAAACGGCATCCGCCAGTAGCAGGTCAGGCTGCCCGTCGGCGAGACCTGCACCGGCAGGCTCTCCACGATGGCGGGCTTGCCTTGCCCGACCGCAAAGAACTCGCCGAGCGGCACTTCCACGCCTGGTTCCTGCCGCTCATCCCAGTAGATGCGCAGGCTCAGGGCGTTGAGCTCGTTGACGCCGCCGGCGTGGCTGGTAAACCAGATATGGGTGATGACGCCCGGCCCTTCCAGCACCGGCAGCTCGAAAACCTGTCCGGGCGCAAGCCGGGTCATGTCAAAGTTGCCGTTGTTCCAGTTGGGCTGCTCGTTGCTGGAGATACGGCGGTTGCGGCCCATCGGAGGCGCGGCCAGGGCGCCCAGCAGATCGCCGAAAAGAGACATGAGAGACCTCCGGTTCTAGATTCCAGTCGCCTGTTCGGGCGGGGTGGGAGGATTCATTTCTTGCGAAGATATTGAGCAAAGAAGTCGAGCGTCCGTGTCCAGGCGAGCTTGGCGCTCGCGGCGTCGTAGCGGGGCGTGGTGTCGTTATGGAAACCATGATTGGCGCCTTCATAGATGAACGCCTGGTATCGGACATGATGGGCTTTCAGCGCCTCCTCGTATGCAGGCCAGCCGGCATTAATGCGGGTATCGAGTCCGGCGTAGTGCAAAAGCAAAGGCGCCTTGATCTTCCCCACCTCTTCGGCAGGAGGTTGGGAGCCGTAGAAGGCGACGCCGGCATCCAGCTCGGAGCCGAGTCGGACCGCCAGCATATTGACGATGCCGCCCCCGAAACAGAATCCTACCGCGCCAAGCTTACCCGTGCAATCGGGACGCGCCTTCAGCCACTTCGCCGCCGCGATAAAGTCCTCGAGCATCTTCTGTTTGTCCACTGTTCGGAACAGCTCCGCGCCTTTTTCGTCGTCGCCGGGATAACCGCCGACGGAGGTCAGGCCGTCCGGCGCGAGCGCCAGATAGCCTTCTGTCCCGAGCCGTCGCGCCACGTCCTCGATATAGGGATTGAGGCCGCGATTCTCATGGATGACGAGTACTCCGGGGTGTTTCGACTCCTTATCCTGGACGGGATGAACTAGATAACCCTTGATGTTTGTGTTGCCTTTGGGCGAGGGAACGGTGACTACCTCCGTCCTGATACGTTGGTCGTCTTTAGGAACCTGCTGCGCCCAGGCGTAGTTGGGACGCAGGCTCTCCCAGATCGCCATGGCGGTCATGCCTCCAACGGCGAACTTTTGGGCGCGCTCGAGGAATTGACGTCGATCAATCATTCCATGAACGTAGGTGTCGAACAGGTTAAGAAGCTCTTGCGGATACTCGTTTGCGGTTTTGCGTTCCATCTCCGTTACCTTCCTGGAATCTAAAAGGCTTTCTCTCCGTGAAAATAGAGACTTTGCTCGCCTGATAGCGCTCCTTTCCTATAGATAGGGCACGGCGAGGCAGACAGGATGCCGCCGTTATCGCCGTCGCCTTAAGAGGCAGGCATCTTCGCCGTCGTCTGCCCCGCCTGCCGCAGCGTAATCTTCGCCTCCGTGGTGGCTCCAGTAATGACATCGGTGGCGCGCACCGTATACGTCCCCGGCGCATCGTTAACGGCGGAAGGGAAGATGAAGGCTGTCCCCTTCTTGGGCAGCAGGATGTTCCTGGCGTAGGTAGGAAGGGGCCGACCATCGGGGCCGAAGACGTGGCAGCGAACGAGCGCCTTTGCCGTCCCGGAGGAGGTGAGTCGGAACCGCACATGATCGCCGAGGCGGGCGGAGTCCGGGCCGGTGAGGGCGAGTTGATTGGCGGTCTGGCTGAGACCCAGCACCAGCGCCCCGCCGACCGTAATCGAGGTCTTCACCGTATCCGTCGTGCCGAGTTGCTTGCCGGTGCGTGCGTCCGCAACGTGGAAGCGCTGCGGAAGTTGGATGGTCACCTCCTGGGAGGCGACCTGGCCCAGATGGGCATCCTGGTAGACGGTGACGCCGTCGTAGCCCTGGATCGCCTTCATGCCGACGTTCTCCTTCACGATAGCCAGGGCTTGCGCATCTCCCAGGCGATAGCGCACGACCTGAGCCTGGGCGAGCGGCTTGCCGTCGGCATCGAGAACCCGCACAGCGGGCTGAATGCCGAGATGATCGAGCAGCGCACTCACCAGGCCGCGGTAGCTGCCCCCGCCATAGCTGCGGCGGCGAGAACGGCTGTAGGCGTCGAGCGCGGTATTAAGGTAGATCGCCCATCCCTTCCCCACCTGGCGGACGAAGACCGCGTCGTGATCGCCCACCTTGAGCAAGGGGATACTGGTCGAAGCCGTGACCGCCTCTACCAATGGGAGGTCTTCCAGCAGGTCAGGAGAGAGTCCCCACCTCTTTCCCTCCTCCGTGACCGACACAGAACCGGTAAGGTGGGTGAAAGCGCGTTGCTCGGCAGGCGCGGTCGCGATGCCGAAGAAGTCATTAAGGAGGCCGCCCGGAACCCAGGCGCAGTGCGCGTCCATGACACCGGCGGCGGCGTCGGCGATAACGATACCTCCGCGCTGAGCGAAGTCCTCGATCTCCTGCACCTCGCGCGGCGAGAGCGCCGCAGAGAGCGGGAGGATGAAGACGCGGTATTTTCCCGAAGCTAGAGCGCCCGCTTCGACCTGGCCGTAGGCCGCGAAGTCGAACTGTAGGCCGAGGTCGTTGACGACGCGCACCCAGCCGTCGCGGTCGGCGTCAAAGTTTGGCCGCGTCTCCCCTTCCTGCTTCGGCTGCCACAATGGGACGGCGGCGTGGACGGAAGGCATCGAGTAGTGGATAGCGATGCCATCCTGCAACCGCTCCGCCTCTAGGAAGAGCTTTCCAATGCCCTCGTAACGCAGTGCAGAGAACGCCTCGCCCATGTCGCGGGCGGACATAGAGTGCGTGAAATCCGGGTTGAGGAAGGAGGGAAGCCAGAATATCTGCGGGTAGAGGACGTTGTGGATCGCCGCGTTCCAGATGGCGTTCTGGACGCCCAGGCCATGAGAGCCGTAGCCGGTCCAGAAACCGATCATCGCGCCGGGCTTGGCAAAGCTGCGGTGCAGATCCCATTGATTGCCGCCGCCGTAGGAGAGGAAGTCGTCAATAACCTGGTCAAGGCGGTACCAGTCGCAGCCGTTGTAGGCGTTGGTGGCCTGCGTTCCGGAAACGGCGATGTGGCCGTCGGGATCGCCCTCGCGGACGGCATCCCGCACGAGCTGGTAAGCGTTGGCAAAGACGACCTCCATGAAGGTCCGGTGGTCGGCCCAGGGCGCGTAGTTGTTAGCCTGCTGGGCCTCCTCCGTCGTATAGGGAACGACGCTCTCCCAGGCAGAGAAGCGGCTTTTCCACTCCTTGTTCAACGCGTCGAGGGAACCATACTCCTTCTTCAGCCACTCCCGGAAGGCGGCCAGCGTGTCTTCGTCCCAGGAGAAGTCGTAGGCATCTCCGTAGGAGGTGAGCGAGCCTTCATCCCCGACAAAATAGTAGTCCAGCCCGTAGCCGGCCTTCTTCCGCGCGCTCTGGACGACGATCTGGCGCAGCTTGCTCAGAAAGGCCGGATCGCAGAAGGAGGGGATGCGCACGAGGAGCTTCTTATCGTGCGTGCGTTTGTAAAGGACGCGCTTGGCGTTGTAGGGCAGGGTGGCGTAATTGCCGGTGCGCTGGTACTCCTGGATCGCCTTCTCGATGCCCGCTTCGTCCTCTGGCCCACGGTCGTACCAGTAGATACCGAAGCTGCCGTGCGGGATGTCCAGACCGTTGTTGATGCCCTCCGTCCATGTCATTCCGATGTCGGTCGAGGCGGCGCGGATCTGGCGGAGACGGACGGAGCGGAAGTAGGGGCGCAGGCTGGAGAACCCGATCTGGGCTTTGTACTCGCGTTCGCGGCGCTCCTTCGGAACGATCAGGAGGGGCTGAGTTTCCAGACGGTCTACGATGAAGTCATGCCTATCCACCAGATCGGTTCGGAGGGAAGCAAACTTGCCGAGGAAGTCGGCGAGACGATAGGTGAACTCGCTATGCGCGGCGGCGGGGCGCTCTTGGCGGGTGAGGTCGCGGTCGTAGTCATCCGTGACGGTAAAGCGGACACGCAGACCGGCGACGTTGCCGTTAGCTCGGATGGCCGCGCGGAGTGTGTCGTCGCGTTTGTAGAAGGGGGCGTCCGGCTTGATCTGCGCGAGGGTCGCCTGCCGGGGGGTATCGAAGGTCGCGGAGGCCCAATCCAGGGTCGCGCCTCCCGTATTGCGCACGACGAGGTCAAAGATAAGCTTCCCCTGAGGCCAGCCGGTGGCGGGCCGGAGCGCAGAGACGGGAATGGGCACCGTATTCTTGCCGGCACGTAGGTTCAGCCGGACATGGTAGGCCGGGAGGCGCTGCCCAAACGCGGTCTTGCCATGAATCTCTATCGTCGCTGTTGTGGCGGAGGAAGCGTTCAGCACGAGAGAGGCGGCGCTGGGCCTGGCGGTGAAGGAGGCGACGCCCACGCCCGAATCACGCCCGGCGGCCCACAGAATGGCGCGGCAGAGCAGAGAGTACTGGTACTCCCAGTAGTCCCAGTTCACACGCGGCGTAACCGAATTGTCCGTTTCGGGCAGAAAGCCTTCTTCGACGTAGGCCAGGGAGACCACACGGCCTTTGCCATACGGTTTGACGGCGAGAATAGGGTATTCCCCGGACTTCAGGAGGACCTCGCCGGTCGCGCGGTACTTGTAGAAGGAGCCGCCGAGCGTACTTTCCGGGAGCAGGGCCAGCGGCAGGCCACGGGTGATGAAATGAGCCTTGGCACGCTTCCACTTGCCCTTCGTGATCGCGTCTTTGTTCCGTTCCGGGTAGCCGCTTCCATTTATACGGTCGTTCGGGCAGTCTACGAGGGGCGAGAGGTCCCAGAGCCGGGTGTCGCCGATCTTCTCATCGCCGAGAAAAGGGTGATTCTCCACATCGCCGAGGAAGGGATGAATGAGGACAAGGCCCGCGCCCTCCTGGACGCGCCGCAGGATAGCATCGCGAGCGGGGCGTGTCAGGCGGGTCCATCCGTTGAGGCCGGGGATAACCATGACCTCGAAAGGCGCCGGGCCTGTCAGGTCTTTCTCCACATAGCTGTAGACGATACGGAAGTCATCTCGGTCGCCGCGGTTCACATGGTCATAGTAGTCCCCAATGCCCCAGCAGTTGATGTCCCAGTTACGGTCAATGCTGACGGTGGTGGGCTGAAGGTCGAGGCGTTGCATCAGCTCCACCATGTCCCGGCCAAACTCGACGGAAGGAATGAAGAAGCCTTTGATGGGGCCACCCGGCAGCTTTGTCGCCCAGTCTATGTGGGGGGTGACGACCGAGGTGGAATAGGTGATGTCGTTCTTGTGGAACGCACTGCCGCCGGTCGGCGGTCCCACGACGCTACTTTCCATGGCTCTCCTCTGGCCGAACGCGGCGGCGCTCACGGCGATCAAGACGGCGATCAGTGCGGCAAGGCGACTGAGGTGCATTACGTAACTCCTGATAAGTTCTTTCTAGCGCCTCCAGGCTGAAAAGCGCCGGCGCACGGGAAGCGAATACTACACGCTTCTCCGAACGTACTATTCACCAAGCTGGACCGTCCGTCCTGCTGCCCCAACCCACCGGCAGGGTCCTTCCGTTTTCTCCTATGGCCCTCACCCCTTGTCCCCACTGCAAGGGTCGGGGCTACAATGGACGGCCAGGGTCGGGCCTGCAATGGTTCGGCCCACTGCAAGGGTCGCCGGAGTTACGGCCTCCGGCTCCGCCTAGCGACACCCCTCCGCCTGGCGATCCCCAATACTAGGAGAGGGGGAACCGAGAAGCCAACTCTGTCTCTCCCCTCTTCTTTAGAAGGAGAGGGGCTGGGGGTGAGGTCTTCTCCCCTCCCCTGTCCTTGGGGATCGCTAGGCGGAGGTGCGAGCGTGCGCAGCACCGACCCTAGCAGTGGGTGGCCGCAGGCCGGGGTGGGGGCCAGAACGGAATGGCCCCACCCACCGGGAGGGACTGCTACCATTCGAGGGAGGTGTTCGAGGGGTACGCATTTCCGGCTTTTCATGCACGGCGGTGCCCCGAAGGGCATCAGATCCAGGGTATAATCAACCTGAAAACGACTCCTAGATCAATAGGATGGGAATGCCGATGCAAAGCATAGATCCTCAGCAGATAGGATGGCACGCGGTTAGTGAAACCGGTGTGGTCGCGGCGGGGGCTGCCGAGGCGGTAGCCGCCGGGATTGCGCTTTTGGAGCAGGGCGGAAATGCCGCCGATGCAGCTGTGGCCACGATTCTGGCTCTCAACGTGACCGATCATGGCCAATGCTCCATTGGCGGAGAGGTGCCGTTGATTATCTTCGATGCAAACAGGCAGGAGACCAAAGTCCTTTGTGGCCAGGGAGCCGCGCCCCTGTCGAAAGAAGCGATTGAGTGGTATATGCGCCACGGGATCCCGAGAAGGGGCGACATTAAAATTGCGCCCGTGCCTTCAGTCGTCGATCTCTGCACGACCACGCTCCAGCACTACGGCACGAAGACCTTCGCAGACGTGGCAGCACCCGCGGTAGCGCTTCTCGATGCCGGGAGAGAACCCTGGCAGGTGAAGTTGGCCGTTACGCTGCGGAAGCTCATCGAGGCCGAGCAGGCGGCCTCCGGCAGTCGTGAAGAGAAGCTTCAGGCCGTCTCGGATCGTTTTTACGGACGGAACAAGGAGTGCTCCGACATAGCGGACGATCTGGAAGCGGATTACATCGAACAGGGCGGATTCCTGCGTAAGGCCGATCTCGCCGCGCATAAGACACGGATCGAAAAGCCCGTCACCGTCAACTATCGCGGGTATACAGTGTGCAAGTGCGGACCGTGGACTCAGGGACCCTATCTGTGTCAGGCCTTGCGCTTGCTGGAAGGGTTTGATCTGAAAGCCATGGGCCATCTCTCGGCGGACTATGTACATGTTGTGATTGAAGCCATCAAGCTGGCGATGGCCGACCGCGATGCGTACTATGGGGATCCCGCCTTTGCTGACGTCCCGTTGACAGAGCTCCTTTCGGATGCGTATACCCAAGTCCGGCGACCTCTGATTGATAGGCAGCACGCTTCCCTGGAGGCCCGCCCAGGCGATCCGCTCAAGATGCAGCCGCTCAAAGGATCCGGCCAGTTCAGGCCGGGGATTGGCGGGACAACAACCTGTGTGGTGGCGGACCGCTGGGGCAATGTCGTCTCGGCGACACCGAGCGCCAACGTGGAAAATTACGATGGCGGCCGCACCGGAGTTACCTACAGCAACCGCCTGGTTAGCCTGAATACGGTACCGGGGCATCCCAACTGTATCCAGCCCGGGAAGCGCCCGCGCATTACGCTGACCCCCACGCTCGTCCTCCAGAACGACCGGCCGGTTCTGGCGATCAGTGTGGCGGGCGGCGATCTGCAAGACCAGACAACGCTCAATCTGCTGCTGGATTTCATCGAGTTCGGAATGCTGCCGGAAGAAGCCGTCAGGGCGCCCCGTTTTGCCACGCACCATCATCAGGACTCGTTTGATCCCAACCCTAATCGGGCGCAGACATTTCTTCAGGCAGGCTCATTAGTCCTCAATACGGCAGTCAGCCAGAGTGTGCGCGCCGAGTTGGCTCGTCGCGGCCATACGATTGAGGTGGCCACCGGCCCCATCGGAAGCCCTGTCATGCTCTACAGGGATCCGCAGAGAGGCGTGTTCCATGCCGCCGGCGATCCAGCGGCCCACCGACACGCGGCGGGACTAAGCGGAACGGGTTCCAACCTCCGGGATTAGGTCCTGTGAGCAAAGCGAGCTGCCAAACCGTTTTGCGCGAAGAAACGGTCCGTCACCAGCAGAACCCGTCTGGCTTCAAGCCGCGCGACCTGCGCGGGCAGTTCCTGGCTGGCTCGCGCTCCGATGAGCATGGTGGAAAGCAATCTGAAACGTTGCAACTGTTTTTCCCGCCTCCCTACCATCCCTGATGACGTTGATAGCGGCTGTCCCAACGTGTGAGGACAACCTTCTGGCGCGTATAAAACTGAACGCCTTCCATCCCTTGAACGTGCAGGTCGCCGAAGAACGACCCATTCCAGCCCGTGAACGGAAACAGCGCCATCGGCGCGGGAACGCCCACGTTGATCCCGATCATGCCGCACTGCATCTCGTGGGCGAACTGCCGGGCGGAGTGACCGCTGGAGGTAAAGAGGGTCGCGCCATTCCCGTAGGGAAGGCGGTTCATCCAGTGAATGGCCTCCTCTAACGAGGCGGGACGCAGCATGGAAAGCACCGGCCCGAAGATTTCCTCGCGGAAAAGCGTCATGTCGGGCGTGACGCTATCGAAGAGGGTCGGCCCGACGAAAAATCCGCGCGGTGGGACCCCCTCGCGTCCGTCACGCACCAGGCGCGCTCCCTCCTCGGCAGCGCGTCCAATCTCCCTCTGGATTCGCTTTTGGGCGCTCTGGTCAATAACCGGCCCCATCTGTGCCGCGTCGTTGGCGCTGGTGTCGCCCACTTTCAACCGCTCCGCGGCTTCGACGACCCGGTCGCGGACAGTGTCCGCGCACGCGCCGATACCCATCAGCACCGAACCGGCCATGCAGCGCTGACCCGCGCACCCGAACGCGGCTCCCATGATGGCGCGGAGGGTCGAGTCCGGCTCGGCGTCCGGCATGACGAGCAGCAGGTTCTTGGCCCCGCCCGCCGCCTGCGCCCGCTTCCCGTTCGCACAGGCGAGTGCGTAGACGTGACGGGCTGCTGCCGAAGACCCCACGAAACTGATCGCCGCGATTCCGGGATGGGAGCAGAGCGCCTCGACAGCCTCTTTACCGCCCTGCACGATGTTGAACACGCCATCCGGCAGCCCCGCTTCCTGGAAGAGCTCTGCCAGGCGGCAGGCTGTAAGTGGAACCTTTTCGCTCGGCTTGAGAATAAAAGTATTGCCGCAGGCAATCGCTAGCGGAAACATCCACATTGGAACCATCGCGGGAAAGTTGAACGGCGTGATGCCCGCACAGACGCCGAGAGGCTCGCGCATCGTGACGGCATCGATCTGATCGGCCACCTGAGGCAGACTCTCGCCCTTGCTGAGATGGGCAATACCGCAGGCAAAGTCCACCACTTCCAGACCGCGCTTCACATCCCCGCGCGCCTCCTCCAGCGTCTTGCCGTTCTCTCGCGTGATGAGCCTGCTGATCTCTTCCGCATGGGCTTCCAGCAGAGCGCGATAACGAAAGAGGAGTTCCGACCGCTTCGGCGCGGGCGTTTGCGACCAGGAGGGGAAGGCTTTGGTGGCGGCCTGCACGATGGCGTCTACCTCCCGGTAGCCGCACAGGGGCGTCCGGGCGATCACCTCTCCGGTGGAGGGATTATAAACATTGTGGAAGTTTTCGGCAGGAGGGTGCATCCATTTTCCACCGCAAAGAATGGGCACGGTGAGCGCTGTGGTGACGGATAATTCATTCATGGCGAGTTTCTCCTTCATTCGGGTCAAACGTAGGTCAGGAGGAACTGCTCCAGGGCGTCGGCGAACGGTCCTGTCAGATTGTGTTCGTGGACTTCCGCGCGGAAGTCTACGCGCTCTTCCGCCCCGTAGAGTCGGTATATCTGCCGTGTAAACGTCTCTATCTCGCCCAACGCGCTCACCGGCCACCACTGATCCGGCAGGTTCGCGCGTACCAGGAGCGGGCGCGGCGCGATGGCCGCGTGTAAGTGTTCTACATCGCAGACGTTGAGAATGCCGAACGGGAACGGCGAGGAGTCGGCGTTGGCAAAGTAGGAGGCCATCTCGACCGCGTGAATAGCGAAGGTGGAGGCCGAGCAGAGCGGCGCGGCGGCGCAGAAGCGTTCGTCGAGTGCGCCCGCAAGCCAGGTGTCCATGCCGCCCTGGCATAGCCCCGACACGGCGACCCGCGCGGCGTCCACGTCCTCGCGGGAGCGCAGGTACTCCCCGCAGCGCATCGTCTCCGCAGCGCGCAGCGCCAGTTGACTGATGCCCAGCACGTCGCCCATGCCCTGCATGAGCGTCATGCCTCTGTCGGCCTTGTCCTCGAACGCCGAAGTCTCGCCGAACGGCGCGTGGTCGGGGATCAGCGTCACGTACCCGTGTCGCGCCATGCGCACGGCGAACGCCTGGTACGCTGGCTTCCACTTGTCTTCGGGCCAGCCCGGATTCCAGACCAGCGCGGGCCGGGGACGCTCAAGCGGTTGGGCCGGAAGGAAGACGAACGCCGGGATCGCATAGTCCTCATCCACGAAGACATCCATCCGCTCACAGAGGGCCCCTTCTCCCACCCGTATCCGCGACCGCACCCGGCTCTCCTGAAGTGGCGGGAAGGCGGGCATCCCGATCACGCGGGGCAGTTCCGCTCGTATCTTCGCGCGAAAGCTCTCCCATTCTGCGCAATTCCTAAAGTCGCGCGGTAACGCACGCGCCCTTTCCATGACTTTCTTTTGCAGCCAGCGTATGGCATTTGTCTGCTGACCGCGCGGTTCGCAGTTCATAGGATTTCCTCTCACGCCGCAATCGGTCGGCCCTCTTCGTCGCCGCCTCCTGGAAGGCTGGCTTCCGCCGCGCCGATCACCCGCTATTCCAATGGTCACGCATGAATTGCAGTCCTTGCCGCGCCAGTTCCATTTCGCTGTCGAAAAGGTCACGCCAGATGCAGATAGCGGCAGCGAGGTCAGGGAGGGAACGCCCGAAGGCTTCGATGGTCAGCCAGCCATCGTAGCTGCTGGCTTTCAGGGCGGCGAAGGTCTCCGGCCAGCGCACAAGGCCGTCTCCCGGCGTGCCGCGATGGTTCTCGGAAATGTGGACGTGCGCAAGTACCGGCGCGAGGGCGGCGAGGGCGTCTCTGATGCTCCGCTCCTCAATGTTGGCGTGGAACGTGTCGTACATAGCGCGGACACGGGGATGCGCGACCGCATCTACCAGACGCCGGGCGTCGTGTGCGATGTTCAGGAAGTAGCACTCGAAGCGGTTGAGGGGTTCGACGGCGAGCGTCACGTCCGCCTGCGCTGCGAAATCGCCGACCTGTTGGAGCGTCTCCACGCACCATTTCCACTCGTCTTCGGTGCGGCTTCGGCCTACAAAATGGCCCAGCGCCGAGTGGAGCGGGCCGCACAGCACCTTGCCGCCGAGGAGGTACGTGGTATGGATGGCCTGCTTGATGGCCTCGACCGCGGCGCGGCGCACCGACGCCTCCGGGCTGATGGGGTTGGCCTCCTGGGTAACAACCGCGACAGTGGTGCATTCCAGGCCCAGGTTGTCCAGTTCCGCGCGTACCTTCCGGTAGCGGGCGTCATCGGGCGTGAAGATGGGGAATTCCACGCCGTCGTAGCCGAGGGCCTTCAGTTCCGCCAGCAACGGAAAATGCTCTTCGCCGACCTGCGTCGTCCACAGGAGCATATTGATTCCGAGTTTCATGAGCCGACGTCCACCCAGGCCCCGCTCTTCGCGGAAGCTAGAATCGCGTCCAGCGCCAACTGCGTCGCCAGCCCCTCGCGGAAGGTCGGCTGTGCGGGTTGCCCGGTCGCCAGCCCTTGCAGAAAGTCGGCAAGCGCGTTAGTGAAGGTATGTTCGTAGCCGATGGTCGTGCCGGGAACCCACCAGTGCTTCATGTAAGGATGCTCGGAGCCGGTGACGTGGATATTGCGCCAGCCGTGCAGATGGTCGGGGTCGCCGTGATCGTAGAACTGGAGGCGGTGCGGGTCTTCCAGGTCGAAGTAGAGCGAGGCTTTGTCCCCGTTCAGTTCCAGCGTGTTGTAGTTCTTGCGGCCCCGGGCGTAGCGCGTGGACTCGAACAGGCCCAGCGAGCCGTTTGCGAAGCGGCACATGAACTGGCAGGCGTCGTCAATGGTGACGGCTTTGCGCTGGCCCGGTTCGTCCTGTACGGGCCGCTCCTTGATAAATATCTCCGTCATCGCCGTGACCGCCGTGATCGGGCCATTGAGCCAGAGCGCCGTGTCTACCGAGTGGGAAATAAGGTCACCCGAGACGCCCGCGCCCGCGACCTCGGCATCCAGCCGCCAGAGGGTCTGTCCGCCGAGCGGCAGGTTGGGGCTGATCGTCCAATCCTGCAAGTATTGCGCGCGATAGTGGAATGGCCGTCCGATCCGACCTTCCGCCACGATCTGACGCGCCAGCGCGACCGCCGGCACCCGGCGATAGTTGAACCAGACCATATTGGCGACGCCGGCCTTCTCGACCGCCTCCGTCATCTCCCGCGCTTGCGCGCCGTTCATCGCCAACGGCTTCTCGCAGAGGATGATTTTACCGGCTGCCGCCGCTGCCAGAGCGATCTCGTGGTGCGTGTTGTTGGGGCTGGCGATGTCAATGGCGTCAATATCCTGCCGTTCTATCAGCCGCCGCCAATCCGTCTCGACGGATTCCCATCCCCAGCGCGCGGCGAAATCCCGTACTTTGCCCTCGTTCCGTGCGCAGGCCGCCTTCAGTACCGGCTCGATGTCCAGATCAAAGAAGCGGTTCACCTGCCGATAGGCATTGGAGTGCGCCCGCCCCATGAAACCGTAGCCGATAATCCCGACGTTCAGTTTGCGCATATCGCTCTCCCTCGCTCAGCCATATTTCGCGTTCAGCTTATCCACAGCGGTTTTGCAGCGTTCCGTCACGGCCCAGGCGTCCGGCCAGAAGCAAAGGTCTATCGTCCACCAGTCGCTGGGACAGCCGGATTGGTTAAGTTCCGGAAGGAGCGCGTCGAAGTCGAGAACGCCGTCGCCAAAAGGCGCGTGTGTGGACGTCTCATCATCATGGAGTGTGCCGTCCGAGTCGATAAGGTGGATATGGCCGATCTTGCCGCGTAATTTACGGGCGAGTTCCAGCGCGCCGCCGGGCAGGGTTTCGCGTTCGCCGGGCTGTCGCGCGCCGACGGCAGCGCACATATGGGCGTGGCAGGTGTCAAATAGCGCGCTGAAGTTGGGATGGCCGACCTCCTCAAGGATGCCGAGAATGTCGGACGGCTTGTTGAAGGCGAACCCCGGCTCGAACTCCCAGACGACACGGATACCCCGGTCGGCGGCTTCCTGTGTCGCTTTACGCCAGGTGTTGACGACGCGCTCCCGCGCGACCGGCTCCGGGACTTCGTCAAAAATCGTGGGCGGCTGCACGGTGTCCACGCGAACGCAATCCACACCCAGGTCGGCGGCAAACTCCAGGGCCGTACGGAAGTGATCGAGATAGACGGAGGGGTTGTCGGTGTTGAGCAGTTGCAGGCTCCAGAGGTCAGGAACCAGCGAGGCGAACGTCAGGCCGCTATCCGCGGCGCGCTGGCGCAGTTCCCGCCGCGCCGCTTTGGTGGGAAAGGCGTCGGGGGTCGGGTGAGGCGCAAAGCTGCCCAGATCCAGGCCGTCGAAGCGGAGCGCGGCCAGCTTTTGCACCACTTCGTCGAAGGGAACCGGGTGCGCCGCGTAAGGGCCGATGGTGTAGGCCCACGTTCCGATGGAGATGCGTTTCAATGTCCATTCCCCCTTGTGACTGGATAAGGTGCCGGGCGAGCGTGTTTGCTTTGCTGAAGACGCCCATTACTCCCTTGTAATTTGATAAGGCGGCTGTGGGGACATGGCTGTGAGGCCGCCGTCCACGAGGATGTTCTGCCCGTTCACCCAATCGGCCTCATCGGAGGCAAGGAAGGCAACCATCGCCGCAATATCGTCCGGCGTGCCGATGCGGCGGGTCGGGTTCAGGGCCGCCTCCCGCGCCTCCATGTTGTCCATGTCGAGCAGGGCCGCGTTCATCTGGGTGCGGATGGTGCTGGGGCCGACGGCGTTGACGGTGATTCCCAGAGGGCCGAGCTCGACCGCCAGCGCCTTCGCCAGCATCGCCAGTCCCGCTTTGGACGCGCAGTAGTGGGCCAACTGGGGAATGGCGACCTGGCTGCCGGTGCTGGTGATATGGAGGATACGCCCGAACTTGCGCGCGGCCATGTGCCGGGCCGCGATCTGGGAGCAGAGAAACGCCGCACGCAGGTTGGTATCTATCGTGTCCGTCCAGGTTTGCAGCGAGGTTTCCAGAAAGGGAGAGAAGATACCGATGCCGGCATTGTTGACCAGGATATGCAGCGTGCCGAAGGCTTCGAACACCTGGGTCATCATCCGTTCCAGAGCAGGCGGGTCCCGCAAGTCGGCGGGTACCAGCAAGGCACGCCGTCCCATCTGGCGGATTTGCGCGGCAATCGTCTCGGCCTCTTCCTCCCCGTCCAGGTAATTGATCGCCACGTCCGCGCCTTCTGCCGCCAGACGCAACGCAATTCCGGCCCCGATACCGCGATTGCTCCCTGTGACCAGGCTGGTACGCCCCCTCAGTCTCACCCGAGTTTTCCTCCCAACAGGTAGGCGCCACTGCACGGGCGCGCTGCTGGCTGTGTTTGCCTTGCTTCCCGGTTTTCCTCCCAAGAGGGATGCGCGGCGGCTCTACGCAAACAGCGCCTTCTGAATGACCGCTTCCCCCGCTGGGCCGATGAGCCGCTGGTCCAGACCCTGGTAGCGATAACTCAGATGATACGGGTCCAATCCCATTGCGTACAGGATGGTCGCCTGGAGGTCGCGGATAGTGACCTTATCCTTGACGATCTGGTAGCCGAATTCGTCCGTTTCGCCGTAAACGAAGCCGGGCTTGATTCCCCCGCCCGCCATCCAGAGGCAGAAGCAGTGCGGATGATGATCGCGACCCAGGAACTTGGAGCCGCCGCGCGCCTCGTTCATGGGCGTTCGCCCAAACTCCCCGCCCCAGATGACCAATGTCTGCTCCAGCAGGCCGCGCTGCTTCAAATCTTTGATGAGGGCTGCCGCCGGCTGGTCCATCTCTTTACACTTCTTGGGAAAGGCCGTCATCAGGTCATCGCCAGGCCCCGTTCCGTGAATATCCCAGCCCCAGTCATAGAGCTGCACGAACCGTACCCCCTTCTCGACAAGCCGCCGCGCCAGCAGGCAGTTGTTGGCGAAGGTAGGCTGACCGGGCTGCGCGCCGTACATCTCCAAGATGTGCTTCGGCTCTTGCGAGATGTCCATGACCTGCGGCACGGCGATCTGCATCCGGTAGGCCAGTTCGTACTGCGCGATGCGCGTCACCGTCTCCGGGTCGCCCAGTTGTTTTGCCTCCCACTGGTTCAATCGGGTGAGGGCGTCCAGGCTATGGCGGCGGGTCTCGCGCGACATCCCGTTCGGGTCGTTCAGGTAGAGGATGGGTTCTCCTGCGGAGCGACACTGTACCCCCTGATACACGGAGGGCAGGAACCCGCTGCTCCAGAGGCTTTTGCCGCCTGTGGGGTCGGTGCCGCCGGAGATGAGGACCACGAAGCCCGGCAAGTTCTGATTCTCCGAACCCAGACCGTAGGTAACCCAGGAGCCCATCGAAGCATAACCCGCGTTGGCCGATCCGGTGTAGAGGAACATTTCCGCCGGCGCATGGTTGAACTGGTCAGTATTCATGGAGCGGATTAAAGTGATATCGTCCACAATACTTGCGGTATGGGGCAACATCTCGCTGACCCAGGTCCCGCTCTGTCCGTACTGCTTGAACTTGAAGGGCGTGCCCAGCATATTCGGCACGCCTTTAATGAAGGCGAACCGTTCGCCCTTACGCAGGGATTCCGGGCAGGGCTGCATGTTCATCTCGACCAGCTTCGGCTTATAGTCGAACATATCCAGCGTGGGCGGCGCGCCGGACATGTCCAGGTAGATGATCGAGCGCGCCCTCGCCGGGTGATGCGGCTTTTTCGGCGCCAGCGGGTTGACTCCAACGCCTGCCTTCCCTTTTCCGGTCCCCTGGGCCAGAACTTCCGGTCCCAGCAATGCGCTGAGCGCGATGGCGCCGAGTCCCAGGCCGGTCTTACCGAAAAAGGTGCGCCGGGTGATGGCACGCGCCCGTTCCATTTCAAAATCCATCATCGTCTCCCTGCTCAGCCCTTCGTTAAGACTCCATCGAGGTTGAGCAACACGTTGGCAACTACGGTCCAGGCGGCCTGTTCGGCCATGTCCATTCCCTGCGGGAGCGGGCCAAGCGGATCGGTCGCCAGCTTCTTGGCGTCTTCTGCGTGGGTGCGGTAGTAGGCCAGTTCCTGTTCATAAAGGCTGACCAGGGGCTGAATCTGCTCTGGCTGCGGTGGATGAGCCGTGACGAGCCGCAGCGCGAACCGAACCCGCTCCGTGAGGGACGCGCCGCCTTCGCGCGCGATCCGGCGACCGAGCGCCTGCGCCATCTCCACATAGGCCGGGTCATTTAGCGTGACCAGCGCTTGCAGCGGCGTATTGGTCGGAATGCGCCGCACCGTGCAGACCTCACGGCTGGGCGCGTCAAAGGTCGCCATACTCGGGTAGGGGACTGTGCGCCGCCAGAAGGTATACAGGCCGCGCCGATACCGATCTTCGCCGGTGCTGGTTGGCCATGTCCGCTCGCCATTGAAGGCAGCCTGCCACAGCCCTTCCGGCTGCGGTGGAAAGACCGACGGCCCGCCGATCTTCTGGCTCAGCAGCCCGCTTAGCGCCAGCGCCTGGTCGCGCACCATCTCCGCATCCAGCCGGCGTCGCGGAAAGCGCGCGAGCAGCCGATCACGCGGGTCCTTTGCCAATAAGAGCGGCGTCACCCGCGCCGATTGGCGATAGGTCGCCGACATCACGATCTTCTTCAGCAGCGCCTTCATGTCCCACTTGGAATCCATAAACTCGACCGCAAGCCAGTCGAGAAGTTCCTGATGGGTCGGCAGCGCGCCCTGCTGCCCGAAGTCTTCTTCCGTTTCCACGATCCCCGTGCCGAATATCTGCGCCCAGAAGCGGTTCACGGCTACACGCGCCGTCAGCGGGTTCTGCCGACTGACCAGCCAGAGGGCGACGCCCAGGCGGTTCTGGGGCGCACCGGGGGGCAGCGGGTTAAAGGCCGCCGGAGTGCCGGGCTGGACCTCTTCGCCGGGCTGGAGGAAGTTGGCGAGCGTCAGCACAAAGGTCTTGCGCCGCTTGTCCGGCGGCAGCTCGCGCATAATGGGCACCGCAAGCGGCTGTATGGAGGCCAGCTCCTTCTGCTTCGCCTCCAGTTCCGCCTTGCGACCGGGCATGGCCGCCACATTCGCTTCCAGTGCCGCAATCTCGCTCTTCAGCGCCGCGATCCGTTTGGTCTGTTCCTCGGTCGGAAGCGACAGCGTGGGCTGCTCGTCGGCTCGGTTGGCGTCTTCCGTCTGATTGAAGTAGGCGAAGAACCGATAGAACTCTTTTTGACTGATGGGGTCGTATTTATGGGAATGGCATTGCGCGCACCCCATCGTTATTCCCATCCAGACCTGCGCGGTCGTGATGGCGCGATCCTTGACGGCGGCGACCCGGAACTCCTCGGGATCCGTGCCTCCTTCCGTGTTGGTCATCGTGTTGCGGTGGAACGCAGTAGCGATCAACTGTTCCTGTGTGGGGTTCGGAAGCAGGTCCCCGGCGATCTGCTCGATGGTAAACCGGTCGTAGGGCAGGTTGCGGTTGAAGGCGTTGATCACCCAGTCCCGGTACGGCCAGAGGTTCGGGCGCAGCGGATCGGAGCCATATCCGGCGGAGTCCGCATACCGGGCCAGGTCCATCCACATGCGCGCCCACTTCTCTCCGTAGTGTGGGGAGGCCAGCAGCCTGTCCACCACCTTCTCGTAGGCGTTCGGGGACGTATCCTGGATGAAAGCGTCCACCTCCTGTGGCGTGGGCGGCAGCCCGATCAGGTCGAGCGATACGCGGCGGAGGAGGGTATAGCGGTCGGCAGGCGGCGCGGGCGTCAGCCCTTCCTTTTCCAGCCGCGCCAGAATGAAGGCGTCTATCGGGTTCTGCACCCATTTCGCCTGCTTGACTTTCGGCAGAGACGGACGGTGGGGAGCGATAAAGGCCCAGTGGGGCTTGTAGACCGCGCCCTGCTGGATCCACTGGCGAAGGATCGTTATCTCTGTGGGGGTCAGTTTTTTCCCGGTGACTGCGGGCGGCATCCGGAACGCGCTACCCGCCGTCACGCGCTGGATCAGGAGACTCGCCTCCGGTTTTCCCGGCACGAGAACCCTGCGCGCCACCGCGCCTGCCCGAACATCGAGGCGCAGTCCCGCCTGGCGCTTCTTTTCGTCCCGGCCATGACAGGCAAAGCAGTTGTTGGCAAGAATGGGCCGCACCTCTCGCGCGAAATCCACCCGAACGACAGGGTGTTTGGCCTTGAGGACCTTACCGGCTCCGGCGGCGGGCAGTCCGTATGCCAGGATGAGAGGGGCGAGCATCAGGAGCACGGCCCGCCAGCGACCATACTTTTGCACAGGATGATCTGTAATAGGGATGTGTCCCATAATAACCTCACTGAGAAGGAGGGGGTGTGTTCCGGTAGAAAGATGATTCCAGGCGGACACGACAACACCGTCCTGCCCCTCGATGACTACTGTAATTTTCGATAGAAAGAGGATTCCAGGTTGACGTTCCAACCTCCTGCCGGTTCCTATCCCGTTTGCCACGCCTGTTTCCAGGCGTCTATCATCTGGCGGGAAAGGCTCAGGGGCGGGGGCAGAGCCGGCAGCGCGTTCGCGTCAAACCAGGCGGCATGGTCCAGCTCCAGCGTGTCAATGCGGATGTCCCCACTCCGGTGACGTGCGGTAAACCCGATCATCAGTTGATGTGGAAAGGGCCAGGGCTGACTGCCTACATACTGGAGGTCGGTGACGCGCACCCCGACCTCTTCCTCCACTTCGCGCTGTACGCACTCTTCCAGGGATTCGCCCGGCAGCACGAACCCGGCCAGGATGCTGTACCGATCTCCCCAACCCGGCTTATGGGCCAGCAGAATCCGATCCGCGCCATCATGCACGAGGATCAGCACCGCCGGGCTTACCTGTGGGAAACGCTCATGACCACATTGCGCGCAGCGCCGCATCCATTCCTGCTGCATCGGCTCGGTCGGCTGCCCACATATCGGGCAGAAACGGCTGGTGCGCTGCCAGTGCAGGATCTGAGAGGCGTAACCGGCGATCTGCCAATCCTGTTCACAAACGAGGCCATACAGCGTTCTCAGATCCACCGCGCGGCAGTCGCCGGGCAATTCCACTTCCGGCGGCACCTCACAGGCCAGGTAGGTGACCCCGTTCAGGCTGCCGAGCACAAGCGGAGCGCAGACCGCTAGCGCCGCCTGCACCTCGGCAGAGTGAGGAATCAGCCGGGCGGCTTCCCCTTCGGCCTGAATGAGGACCCCGTGTTCGTTAAAAAGCAGCCACAGGATCGGCTCTTCCGCAGACACATCCGACGGATACGATCTCTGGAAATCAGGATACAAGGGCATAGGGAGCGTCCCCTGGTGGAATGTTACTGGCTGTCGTTAGCCGAGCTTTCCCCGTAATGGTTTCGTACGAGGATGGAAATATCCTGCTGGCAGTATTTCCTGCGGAATGGATTCGTTTCGGGGAGCTTGTTAAATCCGCATAAAAAATCCCCCTTGCTCAATGGCAAGGGGGGCGTGCTGTGTGTCGGCTTTAAGCTAAAGCCAGCAGGGCTTCCGGCTGAGGTATCGGCCTTCCGCGCCGCTTGGCATAGTTGACCCACTCCTGGGCGATCTCACGAATATTTACGAGTGCCTCTTCCTGCGTAGCGCCGTCTGCCATACAGCCAGGGAGTTCCGGCATTTCCGCCAGGTAGCAGCGATCCATAGGGCTCCACCAGACGATCACTTTGTACTTGTCCATATTCCTTCCCTCTCGCGCGTTCACTTAGACTGTCTCAACCGTTCTGAAATCTTAGACGCAGGAAACCTGGCCCGGTTTACCTATTTTTGCGGCTTCCAGTGTGTAATTTTTCACACCGAGGACGGAAGGTTTCCGGTAGGTCCTGGCAAGCGTTTTGAGAGTGCTCGCACACCTTGCTGAAATCTGTTAAACCAACCATTCGCTGTAGGGCGTCTGTTGCCAGCGAAGGAGCATTGCACGAACCAACCGGGTTGCCGGGTGTAGAAGCAGACCCGTTCCTGAGAAGCCGCTGACGAGACGGCTTCCGAAAACTGGATACTGGTATACTACCGGCTTTCCAACAAAAGCGGAAAGGAGTTAGCAAGTTTTTGACGGCACGAGGCGCGGATGAGAGCCTGTGCTTCTGCCTCGAACGCCCACTCGCGCATCGGCCTGATGCGGAGGGGCCTTCCTCCCCCGCGTAAACGTAGGGAGAGCTCTTGCCCATGTTTTTATGAGCCCTTTTCCATTTTTCGGTAGACACTCCCAGCCATGTTGATCAATCTCACGCAGCCTGCTGCTGAGGAGATACGTCCACACCGTTGGGAGGGATTACCCATTTTTCTTGACAGAGAGCTATTTCCTGGTTATACTGTTCACATCTCTGTGACTAAAGGCTTGGTCATGGCTTGGCGAAGTTGACTAAACCTTTGGTCAGGGCCAGAGTCCCCATTTTCCTGGTTGCGAGCAATAGCTATGAGCCAAAATAAGAAAGCGCCTACCTTGAGCGACATCGCAGAATGCGCCGGCGTCAGCCTCTATACCGTTTCCTCGGTGTTGAACGGCTCGCGCTCCAACACGCGCGTCTCTCCGGCCACGCGAGCGCGCATTCTGGAAGCCGCCGCCCAACTGAAGTACCATCCGAACGCGATGGCGCGCGCCCTGGTGCGGCGGCGTATGCATACCATCGGCATTCTCTTCGGTGTCGTGGATGCCGAAGGCGTTGTCACCAACCCGTATGCCGCCGGCGTGCTCCAGGGGACTCTAGCGGCGGCGGCGGAAGCCGGATACTGCGTTACCATTTTCACGGAACCCTGGCGCGGCGAGCCGGGAACGGCGACGCGATATCGCGACGGGCGCACCGACGGAATTCTGGTGGTCGCGCCTCCGGTAAACAGCCCTATCGTTCCGGAGCTTGCCTCTCTGGGACTATCGCTCACCGTCATCTCCTATCCCGGGGAGAACTGCGGCGTGCCGTCGGTGGATGTGGACAATTACGCGGGCGGGCGGCTGGCGACAGAGCATCTGCTGCAACTCGGCCATACCCGCATCGCCCACCTGACGGGCAACCCGGACATGCTGAGCGTGCCGGCGCGCCGCGAGGCGTACTGCGCTGCATTGCAGTCGGCGGGAATAGCGATTCGCCCGGAGTATCTGGTGGCAACCCGCTATGACGGGCAGACGGTGGATGCCGCCGTACGCGCGCTCATGGCACTGCCGGAACCGCCCACCGCCCTCTTCGCCGGGAACGATACGATTGCCATTGCCGCCATGCAGACGGCGCAAAAAATGGGCATTGCGATTCCCGACGAGTTGTCCCTTGTTGGCTTCGATGATGTTCCGGCGGCGTCGCTGGTAACGCCGCCTCTGACCTCGGTGCATCAGCCGTTACAGGAGATCAGCGCTACGGCCACGCGCCTGCTGATCGCCCAGATCGAGGGCGAAACCGTCGAGCCGAGCCAACGGCTGATCGCGCCGCGACTGGTACTGCGCGGTTCGACCGCGCCCTATCGTGCCAGAAAGTAGAGGCTATAACCGCTCCGCTCTCTTCCCTGGGAGAGACGCTGCAGGGTGAGGACCGTCCAGATTCCAGGCAACGAGGCAGTCATTCGCAATGGGGTGTGAAGGAGCCTGTCGGCTCCGAGAAATCATTCAACGAGGAGGAAAGACGATGGAGTGTGAAACCATACCACGCAGCACAGGCCAGTCGTCCAGAGGATTTACCCTGATAGAGTTGCTCGTTGTGATAGCCATTATAGCGATTCTCGCGGCAATTCTCTTCCCGGTCTTCGCCCAGGCGCGCGAGAAGGCCCGCCAAACCGCCTGCATCTCCAACATGCGCCAACTCGGCACGGCGACCCTCATGTACGTGCAAGACTTCGACGGGGCATATTCGCCCATCCGTGTCGCCCAGGCCAGCGCTACGCGCTACCCCGAGGTACCCGCCGACTCGATCCTGACCTGGCGCAACGTCGTCCAGCCCTATATAAAAAATGTGGACATCTTCTCGTGCCCGTCCAATCCCAACGGCAAGCCCCTCGGCCCCGGCCCGGCAAGCGGATGGGACGACGCCCAGAACACCCACAACGCCGAGGGATACCAGTTCATGCCGAATAAGATGTTCCCCATCAGCTACGGATTCAGCAGTTGCGCCTCCACGTGGGTTCCTGCCAGCGCTTTTCCCGGCGGAGACAACTGGGCGGCGGAGTCAGATTGGGGCAAGATCAACGCTACAGACGCGGGTATCGCGCGTCCCGGCAACACCATTATGGTCGCCGAAAGCATTCGCGGCGACGCCGACCTCAACGCGCAGTGGGCCTGGGCTTGGAAGGATGCAGACAATCTGTACGACCGAGGCCGTATGTTCACGCACATGAAGTGGCCGGGGCCGGGCGGTAAAGGCAACTTCATCTACTTCGACGGGCACGTAAAAACCAGGACCTGGGCGCAGACGGTCGTTCCGGCGGATAAGAACGAGTGGCAGACCAATGAGCCGACGCCGGGAGAGACACGCTTCGACGATCCGTCTGGCAGTTGCTTCGGCGACGGCTTCTTCACCGGGTACCCCAACCTGGCCAAAGAAGCCCAGTAGACAAACGAGGAGTTTATCATGAAACTGTCCGGCCCAGTCGCCGCAGGAATCATTGTGGCTGCGGTCGTTGTCATCCTGATCGTGGGCTTTTTCTATGTACGCCACGCGACCGGCAGCGACGCTGCCGATCAGTTGCACGCCGACATGAAAAAGTTACCTTCCGGGAGGCCTCCCTTTACCGCCGCGCAGATAGAGCAGATGAAACGGCAGGGAGCCTCGCTGCCCAAGCGAGACATCCCGACGCGTTAGCCCTTCCGGGAACGCTGCGCGCTTAGTTCACGCAGCTTTCCCCTCCGTCCGCACCATGAAACGTTCCTCTCTCCTCGCCAAACTCGCCTTTCCGGTCCTGCTCGGCGCACTGATTGTGTGCAGCATTTCGGGCTGGAAGTGGTTCCGATCCGCCTCCGCGCGCCGCCATTTCGCGCGCGCCGAAACGTTCGTGCGCCAGCGCAACGGGCCGGCAGCGGAGGCCGAATGGAAGGCTATCGTGCGCGACGACCCGAAGAACGCCGCCGCGTATGAGCTCCTGGGCGAGTACTATATGTCCCGGCACAACTGGCCTGCCGGGGCGGACGCCTTCCGCGCGCTGGCGAAGGCCGACCCGCACAAACCGCACGTTCAGTGCCGCCTGGCCGCCTGTCTCCTGCGCATGGACGATCAGAAAGATGCTTTTCAGACGGCGGAAGCGGAACTGAAGCGCGACCCGAACTGTGTCGCCGCGCTTGGCCTGATCTCGTCCCTGATGCGGCAGCGCCCCAACACCGAGCAGAAGCGGCAGTTGGAATACCTGCGCCGTCTCGCCAGGCTCGTTCCCGACGACATCACCGTGCAGCGCATGTACGCCGAGGCGCTCACAGACCAGTACCTATACGACGAGCTGCGCCCGGTCGTCGCGCAGATACTCCGCCTGAACCCCAACGACGCGCACGCCTATAACCTGCTCGGCCTGGCGGACCTGGCGCGGGCCGATCAGTCGCAGGGCGCGCGCGACGCCATCAAGGACTATCAGACCTCGCTGCGGTTCGCCCCCGTCAACGCGGGGGCGCATTTCGGGTTGGGGCGGGCTTATATGCGAATCGGAGAGCCGCAGAAGGCCGTCGCCGAAATGGAAGAGGCTGCGCGCGGCCTGCCGGATGTCGCTCGCATTCATAAGGAGCTAGCGGACGCCTACCGCATCACCGGGCAACGCCGCAAAGCGGAGCAGGCGCAGGCCCGCTTCCTGGCGTTAGAGCGATTAGCGGGCGAGGAGCGTATCCTGGCGGTACGGTGCATCGCCTATCCAAACGACCCCAGATATCCCCGCCGGCTGGGCGAGCTCTACCTGCGGCGGGGCGAGCCGACCCGCGCGCTCTACTATCTCACGAAGGCCAATCAGATCAAGCCCGGCGACCCGCAGCTACAGGCGCTGCTCGCCCGCTCACAGGAGGCCGCGACGCGCATGACGGCCTCGGCAGGCCAGTTTATGCGGTAGAATCTCCAGTATGTTTCCCTTAATTATTCGCATTCGGGCGCGCGAGCGGCAACGGGCTTGCCTCGGCGCTCTCGCGCTTCTCCTGCTCTCTTGCGCCTCCTGCCAGCCGACGAGAATCGCCGCGACGCCGGTATCCGCAACAGTGAGCCAATCGGCCCCGTTCCGGGACGTCGCCGTTTCCGCCGGCGTCCGCTTCACGCACAGCAACGGCGCGACCGGCAAATTCTACTATGTGGAAGAGACCGGAGCCGGGTGCGCCTTCCTGGACTACGATAACGACGGCTTCCTGGACATCGTTCTGGTGCAGTCGGGCGAAATGCCGCGCACGCCCGGCAAAGACTCTCCCGCTAACCACTGCGCGCTCTACCACAACAACGGCGACGGCACGTTTACGGACGTGACAGCAGGGAGCGGGCTCGACAGGGATCTGGGCTATGGGCAGGGCGTCGCGGTCGGCGACTACGACAACGACGGCTACGACGACCTCTACATCACGGCCTATGGCGGCAACCATCTGCTGCATAACGAGCTAGGCAAGAGGGAACAAGAGAAAGGGAAAGGGGAAAATGCCCTACCCCCTACACCCTACACCCTACACCCTACACCCTACACCCTACACCCTCTCTTCAAGGACGTGACCGCGAAGGCGGGCGTGGGCGATACCGACCAGGGCGCGCGCTACGCGACCAGCGCGGCCTTCGGCGACTACGACAACGACGGCAGACTCGATCTCTACATCTGCCACTATGCGCCCTGGAAACCGGAAACCAACACACCCTGCCACACGGCGCGCGGCCAGACGGAGTACTGCACGCCGGATGTGCTCGACCCGGATACGCACCGCCTCTACCACAATAACGGCGACGGCACCTTTACGGACGTGACGCAGCAGAGCGGCATCGGCAAGCTGAAAGGGCACGGCCTCGGCGTTGCCTGGCTGGACTATGACAACGATGGGCGCGAGGACATCTACGTTAGCAACGACATGGGAGTGCAGTTCCTCTGGCATAACGACGGCAACGGCAAGTTCTCCAACCGCTCCGAGCTAGCAGGCTGCGCCTTCGACAACGAAGGGCGCCCTCTTGCCGGGATGGGCATCGGCCTGGGAGACTACAGCAACTCCGGGCACGAAAGCCTGTTCGTCACCAACTTCTCGCTCCAGCCCAACACGCTCTACCACAACCAGGGCAATGGGCAGTTTCGCGATGTCAGCATGGAGGCGAACCTGGCGCTGCCGCACATGAAGTTTCTCGCCTTCGGCTGTGACTTTCTCGATTACGACCGCGACGGTTGGAAAGACCTCATTGTGGCGAACGGCCACGTCGTTCTCAGCGTCGCGGAAACCTCGGAGGGCGTCACCTACAAAGAGCGCAAGCAGTTGTTCCACAACGACGGCAACGGACGGTTCACCGAAATCGTGGAGAACCTGGGCGACCTGGGAACACCTACCGTCTCGCGCGGGCTGGCGAGCGGCGACTACGACAACGACGGGCGGGTGGATTTCCTGGTCAATAACCAGAACGGTCCGGCGCAGCTATTCCACAACGAAGTCGCCAACGGCAATCACTGGGTCGCGTTCAAGACCATCGGCACCAAGAGCAACCGGGACGGCTACCACGCGAAAATTACTGTCACCTGCGGCGGCAAGCGCTGCTACTTTAGCGAGGTCCACAGCAGCAGCAGCTACGCCTCCCACAGCGATTCGCGGGTCTTTTTTGGGCTTGGCGGCGCGGCCTCTATCGAGCGGGTCGAGATTCGCTGGCCCAGCGGCACGAAGGACGTTCTCAACAAGGTCGCGCCCGACGCCTTCTACATCCTCACCGAAGGCAAAGGCATCACGGGCACCCAGCTACAAAGAAAGCGTCCGTAAAATAACCGCATTCCGGCTGGGTCTCTGTCCTTGCTGAGCCTGGAGAACAGTTTGTCTCTGGCTATTGGCGGGCATGCTGCGGCGCAGATGGGGGCGCATAGGCGACCGCCAGGTGCGGAGTTTCGAGGCGCATTCCGCCAGCACAGCGGGACATCAGGCAACTCTCCAGCATCCCGCTCACCAGCAGGGTCCGCTCCGCCGGATAGGGCGCGCGGCCCGTCTGCCACATCGCCTCGATTTTGGCGACCAGGCACGCCGAGTAGGTAACGTTGGGATTGGGGGGCAGGAAGAACTGCGTGCAGACCGGATCGGGCTGGCCTTGCCGCCGCCCGGCGAAGCAGTAGTCTTTGACGGCCCCGTTGAGCATCAGCAAGGTCGCCCGGAAGCCGTCGTGGTACTCGATGCAGTAGGCGGCAGGTTTCTCCACCAGTCGGCGCAGTTGGCCGCTGCCGATCAAGTCCTGCGTCCGGCCGTCTTCTTCCGAGAGGCCGCGGGGCGTATCGCTGCGCGAAAGCGCCGCCTCCAGAAGCTCCCACGACCACCGGCCCGCGTCGCCCGCCCGCCAGACCGCGTCGCCGTCGAGCAGCTGGACGGCGCGGACACCCGTCTCTCCGCCGTGCCGCCGCTCAACCATGCACTGCATTGCCTCCAGAGCGTGATAGTCCATCGCGTCCGAGCCGCCCACCCCGACCATCAGTGCGTCCTCCAGCCCGCAGCCCAGCGGCAGCTCGACATCGGGAAGCCGCCAGGTCACCGGCAGCGAGGACCCAGCGAGCAGGGGAAAATCCAGCCGCCGGGTGTCCTCCACCATCTCCTTCGCTTTGAGGAAGCTGTACGAGAGATGCTTGTCGTTGAAGACAGGCACGGCGCGACCTTCCTCCTCGAAGACCCGGACACACTCCTTGAAGAACTCATAGCGCGGGTAGAGTTTCTGTCCCAGGTCATTCACCGGATAGTCGCCATGCTCGCCGATGATCAGCACCGCATCCACGGCCAGATCGCTCCCGCCGCAGCGCAGCGCCTCGGCGACGGTCGGATAGACACCGAAGCCGAACTCGCGCGCCCGGTCGGTGCTCTGGTCTCCTTCGGGATGCTGATCTACGTAGAGCGAGACGATCCGCGCGTTCGGGCGATGCCAGCGTCCGGCGTGCGGATAGCCGACCAGAAACCGGTCGCTGAAGTGCTGCGCATGGGACCGGTATCTGTAAATCGTCGTGATGACGGCGATTCGAACGGGGGCGTCCATCTCAGGACCTCCAGAAAGTCGAATGGGGGGTCGGCTGGTAGGCAATCGCCAGATGCGGCGTCTCCAGTCGCTTCTGCTCCTGGAACAGGCTCTCCACCCCGGCCTCCGTCAGCCCCGTCGTCAACAGCGTTCGCTCCACCGGATAGGGTTCTTCCCCGGTCAGGAACATCTGCTCTGTATGGTTCACCAGCGGCGAGAAAAAGTTGGCGAGCGTCGTGCGCGCGGGCGGCATCGGCAGATACATCTGAGTCGAAAGCGGCTCGTCCCGGTCGTCGAGCCGGGCGGCGAAGGTGAAGTCCTGCACCAGCCCGTTCATCAGGAATATAGTTGACCGCAAACCGTCGTGGTGTTCATAGTGGTAGGCAACCGGGTCCTTGACCAGCGTCTTGAGCTCGTCGTCGTTGGGGAAGAGATGGTTGAAACCCGCCCGTGCCGGGGTCAGCGTGAAGCTGCGGCACAGCGCCGCCTCGAACAGTTCTTTCGACCAGACTCCGGCGTGGTGGGCTTGCCAGACGGCGTCGCCGCGATACGCCTGTAGCCAGCGTACCCCGCTCTCGCCGCCCTGACGCCGCTCGACCATGCACTGCAACGTCTCCAACGCATGGAAGTCGTAGCTATCCACCCCGCCATAGCCTATACACACCGCCTCGGAAACCCGCGCGCCCAATGGCATATCCAGCGAGGGCGTCCGCCACGTCACCGGCAGCGAGGAACCCGCCATAAACGCGAACCCCATCGTCCGGGCGGTGTCATACATTGCCTTCGACCACTCCCACTTCCAGGAGAGGTGCTTGTCGTTGAAGATTGGAGCGGTCTTCCCACTGAGTCGGTAGACGGCGACGATCTGCTGGAAGAGCTCGTAGCGCGGGTAGAGGGTCTGGCCCTTCTCGTTGCGGGGATAGTCGCCATGCTCGCCGATGAGCAGGACGCCATCTATCGCCAGATCGTTTCCGCCCAGCGTCAGGGCGTCTGCGACCGTCGGGTAGATCGTCATCTCTGGAAACCGGGAAGCGCGCTCTCGGCTCAGGTCGTTGTCTTTCACCTGATCCACATAGAGCGAGACCAGATCCATCGGCGGACGATGGTGGCGCCCGTTCCAGCCGTAACCTTCCAGGAAACGGTCTATGAAGTGCTGGGCGTGCGCGTATTTGTGGACGATGGTGGCGATGCAGGCGATCTTCGGGCGTGCAGTCGTCATCGGGAGGCTCCTTGTACGGCGGCAAAAACTTTAGAAGTCCTTCTCCCAGACATAGCCCTCTCCTCTCCGGCGAATGTGGCCCCAGCCGGGAAACGGATGATGGGCATAGACGAGCGTCGCGTCCTCCGCGACTGCCGCCGCGCACAGCCGATCCCGCGACCGGCGCATGGCGGCTTGCTCCCGCCCCGGAGAAACCCAATCAGGATGCTCGACCTCGCAGGTATGGTGGAACAGGTCGCTCAGGAAGTAGAAGGTGGCGCCCTGGGACTGGACGCGCACGATACTGTGGCCGGGCGTCTCTCCGGGCGCAGGGATCATCGTGATCCCCGGCACGACCGTCGTTTCTGTATCCACCAGTTCCAGCAAGCCTGCCTGCTCCACAGCGCCCAGGCGCAGCGAGAACTCTGAATTGGGCTGAAGGCGTTCCGCGTTCTCCTCCCAGTCCCGCCTTCCCATCATGTGCCGGGCATGGGGAAACTGAAGCGTAACCTGCCCCTGCGCCCCCAAACGGGCAACCCCTGCGTAGTGGTCGTGGTGCGTGTGGGTGATGAGGACATGCGTGACCTGTTCCGGCTGGATGCCGATGGCGGCCAGCCAGGCATGGAGGCCCGGCGTGCGCTGAAGACCTTTCCATTCGGCGGCGCGCTGGCGCTCCCAGGGGGAAGAAGGCTCCTCAAAACCAGGATCGATCAGGATAATCGCGTCACCGAGCCGGACGCAGACCATCATAAAATCGAGGGGAATCACGCCTTCAGAATCGGCTTCGGGCATCGCGCGCCGCCACTGGTCTTCGGGGGCTTGAAGCTGAGGCGCCCAGGGCGCGTAAGCCTCGCAGATGACAGTGATGGTCGCTTCCCCGATCTGGCGGGATTGCGTGTAGGTTTCTAACGGGAGGTTTCCCGAAGGGGTTGGTTGCATAAAAGGAGGCCTCCTTTCGCCTGCGTTGTGCGGTGAGCCGCAGCACCAGGAGATGGAATGCCTCCGGGTTCAACAGATGCCCTGGGATTTCCTGCCTGCCAAGCAGGCTAGAAAGAGAGGACAAGCGGAGAAGCTTGTGGAAATCTGCGGCACGGGACAATCACCCCAATCCCATGCTACGGGTGCGGTAAGGAGTACCGACATGAGATCGCTTCGCGTTAGTACGGATGGACATACCTTCATTGACGGGGAGGGAAAGCCTTTCTTCTGGCTGGGCGACACCCAGTGGGAGCTCTTCCGGCGCTACAGTCTCGAAGAGGCCCGAACCATTCTGGAGAAGCGCCGAAGGCAGGGCTTTACAGTGTTTCAGGTCATGCTGACAGGCGTGGGTGACGGCACGCAAGCGAATCTGGAGGGAGAGACCCCCTGGATTGCGGACGATCCCGCTGCTCCCAATGAGGCGTATTTCCGGCGTGCCGATCCCATTGTTGTCGAAATCGCCCGGCAGGTGGGGATGGTTCTGGTGATCGGCGTCTTCCACCAATTGCAGCGCGATCATATCACGACGGCGAATGCGCGCGACTATGCCCGGTGGGTCGCACAGCGCTATCAGGAAGCGCCGCACATTGTCTGGAGCATGTACCCGGCAGCGAAACCGGAGTATCTTCCTGTCCTGCGTGAGCTGGCCGCCGGGCTGCGGGAAGGCGATAGGGAACGCCGGCTGATCACGGTCCATCCCGATCCCTCCCCGGCATCGTCGAGCTTCATTCATGAGGAACCCTGGCTGGACTTCCATTCGATTCAGACGTATAAACACGTCGAGTTGATCGCTCCGATGGTAGCCAACGATTACGCCCTGACACCAACAAAACCCGTCGTGATGGCCGAGGGGGCGTATGAAGCGGGAACCGAGTATGGTTTCGAGGTAACGCCTCTCTGGGTGCGGAGGCAGGCGTATTATTCCTATCTGTGCGGCGCCAGCCACACCTACGGCCATAACGACCTCTGGCGCGTGCTTCCCACCTGGCTTGAGGCATTGGATGCCGAAGGGGCCCGGCAGATGGGCGTTCTCAAACAGGTCTTTCTGGAGCGAAAGGAGTGGTGGTCTCTCGTGCCGGATTCGACTATCCTGGTGGAAGGCGGCGCCACGCAGGGACCTGTCTTGAACCTGGCGGCACGGCACGCGGCGGGGAAATGGATTATGGTCTACCTGGGCGCACAAGCCTCCTTTGCGGTAGATACGAAGCACATTGCCGGGGCGGAACGTGCGACTGCGTTCTGGACGGACCCCCGCAACGGCCATTCGAGTCCGATTGGAGACGTTCCCACCGGCGGCGTTCTGCGCTTCACGACGCCCGAAGGCTGGGAGGATGCCCTGCTCATCGTGGAGGCCGCAGGCGAATAGGCGCTGGCCCCGTTCTATCAGGGAGGGGATGCTATGAAATATCTCAGACAGAGAGCGCTCAACGGCGAAGTCCTGGCAGGAACATGGCTCAACCTGGGATCGAGCCTGACGGCGGAGATGGCGGGACGGGCCGGCTTCGACTGGGCCTTGATAGACCTGGAACACGGCGCGGGCGATCAGGAGAGCCTGCTGCATCAGTTGCAGGCGCTGGAGGCCACTCCTACGGCGGGCATCGTGCGGATTGCCTGGAATGAGGCTCCACGCTTCAAGCGCGCGCTGGATTTGGGGCCGAGCGGGATCATGGTGCCCTATGTCAGCACCGCCGCCGAGGCCGGACAGGCGGCAGCGGCGATGCGCTACCCACCGCAGGGCGTGCGCGGCGTCGCGCGCTCTCCCCGCGCCTCCGGGTTCGGCCAGGAGTTTGACGCCTACTTTGCCGAGGCCAATGCCGGCCTGCTCACGGTTGTGCAGATAGAGACGGCGGAGGCCGTTGAGAATGCGGAGGAGATCGCGCGTGTGGAGGGCGTGGATGTGCTCTTTATCGGGCCGTTGGATTTGAGCGTGAGTCTAGGGATTCCACAACAGGTTACGCATCCCCACTTTCGCGCGGCGGTGAACCGGGTCGTGGCCGCCTGTCGTCAGGCGGGCAAAGCGGCGGGCATCCTGCTCCCCGACTGTCGAGCAGATCGCTCCGACGGTCGCGGACGGCTTGACCTTCATTGCGGTCGGCTCGGATGGAGGGTTGGTAGCGAGCGGTATGCGGAACATCGCGGCGGCCTTTGCAAGCGTTCGCGCCAAGCCCTAATGGCGACCTCTTCACCGGCAGCCTATGAAACTGGCGTTCTACACTTACAGTTATACAGACCGTCTCCGTCTCCCGGTTGCCGACTGTCTCGCGCGCATTGCGCAGGCGGGCTACGCGGGCGTGGATGAGTCGGGAACGTTCGGCGCGTCGGAGGACCCACGTTCGGTTACACCTAAGCGCCGAGGGCTTCTCCGCGACACCGCGCAGCAACAGGGGCTATCGGTGGAAGCCGTTGTCACGCACGCCGAGTTGACGACCACGCTTGCGCGCCGCCAGCCGCTCGACCTTTCGGGCACGATAGACCTGGCAGCGGATCTCGGCGCCAGCGTGGTGACCTTTCACATGGGCGGCCCCGTGCCGGATTGCGCGGACGAAGACCTATGGCGCAGTGTGGTGGAGGTAATCCGGGCCGCCGTGCGCGCCGCCTCCGCCCGCAACATCGCGCTGGCCGTGGACGGCATCTGGCCGAGTTGGATGGTCAACAGCCCGGAGACGTTGCAGAGGCTCTTTGACGATGTGGGCGAGGACAACTTCGGCGTCAATTTCGATCCGTCTTACCTGACGCTCATGGGCATTGATCCGGTGTCCTTCGTCCGGCGTTTCGCCTCGCAAATACGGCACGCCCACCTTAAGGACCATGTAGGTAGGTATCCGAAGTGGGAGCATCGCGTTCCCGGAGAGGGCGAGATGGACTACGTGCGGGTCTTCGCCGCGCTGGCAGAGGCGAAGTTCACCGGTTCAATGGCGGTCGAGTGTTTCACGGACATGCCGTTTGAGGAGGCGTGCGACCGAGGCTATGCTGCAATGATCGCCGCGATGCGCCGGGCGGGCGCTTAGCACTACAGGACTTCAATCGGGTACGTGGTCATCCAGAGGTCGATCTGCCGGAACCGGGCTTTTGCACGCTCCTTGAATTCCAGAATAACTGACGGCTCTCTGGAACGTCCAGGGCGTCCACGAACACCCGGATCAATTCATCGCGGAAGAGTTGATCCTCGTGACGCCACAGGCCGTGAATGGTCTGAGGCTCGGACGAGATAGCGCCGAAGCGTTCTTCCAATTCTAGCAGCGTATCGGCAATCAACTCGTCCGGGGCAAGCTGACCGGCGTTAAACCTTCGCGGCAGGAGGATTTCGAACCGCCGAAATGAGGCGCTCATAAGTAGCCGGTCCCTCGACGGCGAAGGGGATACCCTCCGTCGCTAGATATGCCAGAGCGATTTCCGGCACGGCCATTTCCCCACTCGCCCAACCCTTGAACGAGAAACGGCCTGCCAGAAATCCCAGGGCGCGACGCTTCGACTCGGCGTCGGGAAAGCGAATGATAATCATGGGCCTATCCTGTCAGCGGGCTTCTTCGTCTCAACGGGCTTCTTCGTCGGTCTCGTCGTACTGAGAGGCTCTCCATTCCCGGCCTGGGCGAATCGCTTCCTCTATAGAGTGGATCGTCCGCAAAGGTGCCGACAATGGCCTGCCAACCGCGCTTTTGTTGGGTCGGGTTTTGCGGTAAACGCTCCTCAATCAGGCGTTGCAGTGCATCCAGACGGGTTTCTAATATCATCAGCCGTTCTTCCAGGGTTCCGGCTGCCATCAAAGCGTTCCTCCTTCATGCTGGCTATGCCCATTATAGCCTAGCCAGCAAGCGGGAGCGTTGGGCGATTTAGAGGCGAATAGATTTGCTGGCTATTCTCAGAGTAGGGGAGGAGGGGACGATGATCAACATCAATACACCAATGGCCCCGCCGACCTGGGCTTTGCGGGAACGGGAGCTGTTGCAGGAAAACACAGCGGCTTGCCGTGAGTTCTTTGCCAAGTATTTCGATGAGCGTGGGTTTTTGCGCTGCGTGGAGCGCTGGGGCGGCAACGACGGCCCTGATGACGCCATGGAGAGTTGTATGGACTGGCCCATTCTGCACGCGCTCGGCGCGGAGGATGTCGTGCTGGAGATGGTCAACCGCGCCTGGGAGGGCCATCTGCAACAGTACACGCTCGCAAGGACGAAGGAAGTGCCGTTCGCCCGCGAGGGAATGTATCACAAGGAATTCCCCGTCATGTTCGACTGGCTGCATAATGGCGAGGGATTGGCCGTGTTCAACCTGATGGCGCTGTCCGACCCGCACAATCCCGCGACGCAGCAGCGGATTCGACGCTACGCAGGGTTTTACCTGAACGAAGACCCGGACGCTCCCAACTACGATACGAAACTCAAAATCATCCGCAGCCTCTTCAACGGCAGTCGCGGCCCGCTGCTGCGCCCGGCGACGGCATTGGACTGGGCAGGCGACCCCATTGAAGTGGGCAGCCGGTTCATGCCCCGGCATGGGGAGCGAAACTATGAAGAGATGCTGGCCCACTTCAAAGACTATAACGATATCGTCGGGGACCATCCATCGAACCTGGCAGCAACGACGCTCGCTCTGAATGCGTACATGTTGGCCCACGAGCTCAAGTATAAGCAATGGCTGCTGGAGTATGTGGATGCCTGGGTGGAACGCACCCGCGCCAACGGGGGAGTCATCCCCAGCAAGATCGGCTTGGATGGCAAGATCGGCGGCCCCTCCAGTAAGTGGTATGCCGGCGTTTACGGCTGGGGCTTCTCGGTCATCGTGCCGCAGACCGGTGAGCTGGTCTATCGCACCACCACGCATCTGGGCCTGCTCGGATTTGTCAATGCGTTCCTGCTCACCGGCGACGAGAAGTACCTCGATGTATGGCGCAACATGATGGACACGATCAACGCGCAGGGCAAAGCCGTCAACGGCATCATGATGTACCCGCACAACTACGGCGACGAGGGCTGGGCTAACTTCCAGCCTTATCCTTACGTACACGGCGCCTGGGAGCTGTGGCATGGGACGATGAAACCCGAAGATCGGGAGCGACTGCCCGGAAGCGACTGGCTGGCCTACCTTGATGGCAAAAACCCGGGCTACCCGGAGCAGGCGTTACAGGCGGACCTGGAGAGAATTCGCCAACGCCTTGACGGCATGAGAGCCGATCCGACTACGCCGGATACGCGCCTGTCGGATGATCCGATGGTCTACAATCCCTGTTCGGTCTCTTCGCTTATTCACCTGATGCTAGGCGGCATTCGTCCCCTTTACTGGGGAGGCGTCCTGCACTGCCGTGTTCGCTACTTTGACCCCGAGCGCCGCCGGGCCGGCATTCCTGAAGATGTCGCCGCCCTGGTGGAAAAACTCTCCGCCGACACGACGGTTCTGAGCTTGGTCAACGTTAACCAGGTCGAACCCCGCGCTGTGATCCTCCAGGCAGGCGGCTACGGGGAGCATCAGTTCACCCAGGTTGTGCATCACGGTCACGAGATTGGCGTGGATGCGCCCTATCTGACCGTGAGGCTGGAGCCGGGTGCGGGGGAACAATTGGTGCTGGAAATGCAGCGCTATGCCCATCAGCCGACGTTGGCTCACCCGTGGGATCGCATCGGGTAGAAAAGGACGTTGCAACGTCAAGGTTTCTGTTGGGCAGGCTGACGGGTGGATCGTGGGATCGCATCGGATAGAAAGGGACGTTGCAACCGTATAACATGGACACTGAGACCTGAATACTAGCGGGGAACCGGCGATGTGGAACCGTTTCAAACGGCCCAACAACCATATATTTCCACCCACCCTGCTGGCGCCGGTCGAGGAGACACGCAGATAGCAAACAAACTGGATAGAGCGGAGCAATTGCAACAGCAGGTGCTAAAATTTGGTGACCAGGGCAACTATAGGGAAGCCTTGCCTCTGCTGCATCAGGTGATAACTCTTACCGAGAGTGTGCAAAGAGGAGCTGATCAGTCCCTGCTAGACTGGGATAACCCTGAGAGTGCGACAATAGAGACGATAGAGGAGTATAGGGCCCTATCAGAACGCTGTCGGACTCTGCGGAAAAATGTAGGGGAGCGTTTAGAACAGATACGGTTGCTCCTGGAGCAGAGGCCGGAGTCGACCGATCTCGTAGAGTGTCTGCATAGCCTGGCAGAACTGTATCGTACGGAACATCAGTATGCAAAGGCCTTGCCGCTCTATCAGCGCACTCTGGCGACATGGGAACAGGTCCTGGCCCCGGAGCATCCCGACATAGTCCAGAGTCTGACGCATGTGGCCTACCTGCTCCGTACCCAGGATAGACACGCCGAAGCCCAACCGCTGCTGGAGCGTGTTCTGCCAATCCAGGAGAAACAGTTGGGACCGGAGCATCCTGAGGTAGCGGAAACTCTGAGTTCTCTGGCCTCTGTGTATTCTCGGCGGGGGGAACAGGCGAAAGCCGTAGCCTTCTATGAGCGTGCGCTGGCAATAGCGGGAACATGTCCTTGGGCCAGATGATGCTCGTACAACCAATATCGTCAGCAATCTGGCATATGCGTATCAGATGCAAGGGGAGTATGCGAAGGCGTTGCCTTTGTATGAGTGATTTTTGGTCGCCCTGGAGGCCCATATCGCTCGGGTAGATAAGCAAATGGCGCAGATAGGCCGTCCAAGAGAGGGAGAGCATCCGCTCGTGGCACTCTACCGCAAGAAACCGAGACCTCTGTCTCGCTAAGATGCAGCGAACCAACTGAGCAGCCCGTTAAGTACCGCCGGTGCGCGGTACGGAAGTTCAAATTCGTGCCGTTCCACCAAACCGCCGGTGCGCCTGCACGTGCCTGGGCATCCTCTGCGGGGAGAACCGTGTGGCAGAGATGCGGGCAGCCAGACCGCCGGGACGCAGTCCTTGTTTATTCATTCCAGCAGGAGACGCCCGGCGGCGCGCACGGCCACCAACTGGCAAGGCAAGCAGTAGTCCGCCATCGGACGTCCAGGCGGGAAAGAGACTTGCTCGTAGGCGGTGAGATGGTCTTCGGCCTGATGACAGGCAATGTGCCCCCACAGGCTCAGGCGATAATCTGCCATCCGGCCCAGGTGCCAAAGGCCGTCGAGGTACTCCATCAGAGGCCAGTCGTCCAGATGGTTCATAAAGCGGGTCGTGCCGCAGAACTGCCCGCCGCCGGTCAGCCGGGCGTTGACGATCCGTTCCATCCAGCGCCGGGGAAGCACGCCGCTGGAGAGAAGCTCCGGCCAGTACCGATAGTTGGTGTAACTGCCAAGACGGTTAGCGGTGACGCGGCCCTGCGGGCGTGCCCAGTAGCCTTCCCGATCCTCTTCCACCATCGGGCGCAGCCACCAGTCTTGCGGGTTCTGCGGCCAGACCTGTTCCAGCGCGTCCAGCAGGAGTTGGCGCAGAGAGGAGGCGTCCTGCCGGGCGCCCCTGGCCCTATGAATCTGCCCTCTCTGTTCGCTGAGAAAGGCGAAATCCTCCAGCCCGCGCACGGCCCAGGCGCTGTTGTGGAAGTAGGTGGCGGTCTGTTGTCGTTCGTCGGCCTCCGGCACGCCCGGTATCAGCCCGATCCGACCCTCGCGGCGCATCTGCTGTTGCAGGTATTCGGCAAGCCGTACCAACGGGTTCCGGTGCGTTTGCAGCCATATCTGCGAACCGCCGCGCTCCCATAGCCGCCGTGTGGTGGTCAGCAGCTGCCCGTACTCGCTGACCGACGGCCCATAATAGGCAAGGGTCCCCTCCGCGCGCACGAAATGGGTCAGCCAGTAGGCCAGGAGACGTTCCGCACGCTGCACCTGCCCCCACAGCGTCAGCGCGTCCACGGCGGCAATGATGGTCGGCGGAAAGCCGTCGTGCTCTGGGCCGGCGTAGGCGCCGACGCCGTACTTGGGATGGTCGCCCTGAAACGTCGCTTCGATGTGCGCCAGCCCAACACGCACGGCCCTTTCCAGCAACGGATGCGCAAAGCGTGCCTCGCGCGGCAGCGCGATCTGCTCTGCCCTGCGTGCCATCTGGCCGGGATCGAAGGCCGGTTCGCCGCGCAGCGGCGCCACGACCTGCTGTATTCGCTCCGACAGTTCCTCCCCGGCTGCCATCAGTGTCTCCCGGAGCGGATCGTCTAAAGAGGCTAACCAGGCTTCCCCTTGGTTTTCCATGTCGTCCCTATTTTGCGCTTAGAGTGTCTAACAAACCCGCTCTCCCTCTGCCTTGCAGGGAGAGGGCCGGGGTGAGGGGAGAGCCTGACAGCCAGGGTTTGTTAGGAGCTCTTAAGGTCCCTCTGCCCAACAGTACGTCCTGACGTCAAGCGATCCCTGCAAATCGGTTGAGGCCGACAACACGGGGAACAGGAACGCTCTTCTGCCTGTATTTTTGCTTGATAACCAGCGTATCGGTAATCCCTCCCAACGGTGTTGACGTATCTCCTCAGCAGCAGGCTGCGTGAGATTGATCCACACGGCTGGGAGTGTCTACCAGCGTATCGGTCGAGCCAAGAAACCGGATCACACGCCCGTCACGATCCAACAAACGCCACGTTCTCTCCTAGCAAACCACTTCCGAAGCGCCTGGAGCCCCAGGCGCTCTGGCATCCGAAAGATACCCGATGCGACCTGTCCTTGCCCTTCTTGCCGCCCTCTTTGCCGTCTTCGCGCTTCTTCTGTCCCAGGAGCGCACGCGCGCCACCTCATGCCACACCCGCGCTTCCCATCTGGGGGCCATCGCCGTCGGCCTGGGTCAGGGAATGCACATGGCCGACTTCCTCAAGGAGTATCCGGGCTGCCGCACGGCCATCTTGGCCTACCTCAAGCTCGACAGCAGTCCCGCCGAGGTCGAAGGAATCCTCACCTGCCTGCGCACCCAGGCGGCCCTGCAAGCGGGTCTGGGCCGTCCCTTCTGGCCCCAGATTGCTCTGGAGACCCGCCACCTCAACCTGGCCGGCTTCGTACGAGAGCTTCAACGCCCAGGCAGCCGGGTAGAGCGCAATGTGCGTCTGCTGGCCCGAGAGATCGCCCGATATCGAGAGCAACCGAAATGGTTCTTCCTGCGCCCCTTTTCGGAGATGAACGACGCCACCGCAGACGCGCCCTGGGAGTTGGGCCATCCCACCCGGGCCAACACGCCCCGCGATCTGGCCCTGGCCTGGATCCGTCTGCGCCAGGCCTTTGACCGGGAAGGGGCCACCAACGCCCTCTTTGTCTTCAGCCCGCTGGCCGCCTGGGGCGTGCACCGCCAGAGCCAGGTTTTAGAAGCGCTCAACCGCATCCCGGTGGGCCTCATCGATGCCTTCGGCCTCAACCTCTATTCGCGGCCCCGCCGCGCCTATGGCGGCAGGTCGGCCCAGCCTATCTCGTTTGCCGAGTTAGCCCAGCCCTGGATAACGCTGTTGGCCCACTCCAAGCAGAAAGGGCTTCCCCTGGCGGTGACGGAAATGGGTGTCTCCAGCCAAGCTTCGGATGGGCAACGAGCCCAATGGCTGCGCGCGGCCTTTGCGTTTGCACGCTCGCACGGTTTCGTGCTGGTCACCTATTTCAACTACACCCACCGCTATTGGCAGATTGACCCCCACACCCAGGCGGGCGCGGTCTTGCGGACTGAGCTTAACACCGACTGAACGGGCGGGCAGGGAGACCCAAGTCTAGTGCCCGCTGCGGAGCCGGCTCCGCAGCGGGCAATTGTCGTCCGCCATTGGTTTCTATCGGCGCTTGTGGGTCGGACCGCCGTGGTTGAAGGAAAAGGCGCTGGCAGCCGTCAATTACGCAGCGCCCTGCCCCGCCAGGTAAGCGGCTGTCTTGGCCAGTTGGGTCGAGAAGCCCATCTCGTTGTCGTACCAGGCCGCCACCGAGAGCATCACGCCCTCTTGCACCTGGATCAGAGGCAGATCCACCAGGGAGGAGTGCGGGTCGCCGACAATGCGCGCCGAGCTCCATTCCTCCTCCAGCACCGCCATCACGCCCTTCAGAGGCGTCATCGCGGCTGCCTGGCGGAAGGCGTCCTGGACCTCCTCCGGGGTCACGGGGCGCTCGGTGATCAGGTTGACCTCGGCGATGCTGCCGGTGCGGGTAGGCACCCGATACGCCTTGCCGGTGACCTTCAAGTCCGGCCAGATGAACTGCAACGCCCTGGCAGCGCCGGAGGAGGAGGGAATGATGTTCTCGGCCGCCGCCCAGGAGTCCCGACGGTCTTTCATCGGCTGGTCGGTCAGCGACTGGGAGTTGGTGTAGGCATGGACGGTGGAGAAGAGGCCATACTGGAGGCCATAGTGCTCCCGCACGACCTTGATGAGGGGGGCCAGGGCGTTGGTGGTGCAGCTGGCCATGCTGATGATCCGGTGGCGCTGGGGGTCAAACTGCTCCAGGTTGATGCCCGGAAGCAGCACCGCGTCGCAATCCTGCAAGGTCTTGCTCGGGGCGCTGATCAGGACCCGCTTGGCGCCCCGGTCCAGGTGGGCCTGCGCTCCGGCTCGCGTGGTGGCCCTGCCGGTGCAATCCACCACCAGCTCGACGTCGAGCGAGCTCCAGTCGGGGAGCGCCGACTGCACATTGTAGTAGGGGATCTGGCGCCCGCCGATAAGGAAGCCCTGGTCCGTCGCCTGCACCTCTTCGAGCCAGCGACCGTAGTTGGTGTCCACCTCAAATAAGGCCGCCAGGGTGGGGATGTCTTTGATGTCGGAGATCGAGACCGGGACGAACCGTTGGTCTCGGAGGGCTGCCCTAAGCAGCGTGCGTCCGATGCGGCCAAAACCGTGTATGGCGATCCGAGCCATGAGATGCCTCCTGTTCCCTTCACATAACCTTTCAAGCCCTTCTGCCGGGCGCTTTCCACAGCGCCCGCGCCGATAATTCCGAATCTTCCTCTATGCTACCTTACGTTGAGGGATCGTCATATCTATCCACGAATGCAGGTATGCTGTTCAAATACATTCTTGACGCACTTCCAGCCGAGGCATATAATGGAGTAGAGAAAGCAGGTAACCCTGCACAAGAAAGGAGACAAGATGGATCTGCGCGTAATTGGAGCGGGCTTGGGTCGGACAGGGACCCATTCCCTGAAGTTGGCCCTGGAACGGCTGCTGGGCGCACCTTGCTACCACATGGTCGAAGTCTTCGCGCATCCCGAGCATGTTTCTGCCTGGCATTCAGCCGCGGAAGGCCGGATGCCCGATTGGCATACGCTGCTGGCCGGCTATGCCGCGGCCGTGGATTGGCCGGCGGGGGCGTTCTGGCCGGAATTGAGCGAAGCGTTCCCCGACGCGCTGGTGGTCCTCTCGGTGCGCGATCCGCAATCCTGGTGGGAGAGCGCCCACAATACCATTTTTCAGGCGATCCCCAGCCGGCCCCCAGATTCGGACTGGCGTAAGATGATTGATGCCATGATGACCAATCGCTTCACGAGCGCGCTTGACGATCCTCAAGCCTGTATCGCTGCCTTTGAGCGCCATAACGCGCGGGTGCGCGAGACCGTTCCTCGCGAACGCCTGCTCGAATGGAATGTTGCTGAGGGCTGGGCGCCCCTCTGCGCGGCGCTAGGCGTTCCCATCCCCGAGGAGCCCTTTCCCCGGACCAACACGCGAGAGGAATGGCTGGCCCGCCGGGCCAGCGTGCTTGACCAGGCTCAGCAGGCGTTCAAGGCCGAACAAGCAGAAAAATGAATGTGGTCAGTCTGGGAGCTTGCGGAAGCGAACGCTGGCCCCCAGACTTTACTCGTAGACAGATAACGCTGGGTAATCCCTCCCAACGGTATTGACGCATCTCCTCAGCAGCAGGCTGCGTGAGATTGATCCACACGGCTGGGAGTGTCTACCTAACGCTGCCCCAGGCCCCTTTTTCCCGGTTCCCTACGCGCGCAGCGCACAGAAATAGCGGTGCTCGCGTCGGCCAGGTCCCCTTTTTTCCGGTTCCTCACCCCTACACATTCCCTTTCAGCCTGCGTTGGCACTTAGCACCTTATGCCCACTCCCTAACATCCCCACCCCTACACATTCCCTTTCAGCGCCAGGCGACAAATCAACTCTGCTTCTGCCAGGCCCTACCCTGTTGCCGAAATGACGCGCTGTCGTCTAATCATTGGAGGCTCCAAAAAGCCATACAAGAACACGCCTGCTCTTCTGCGGGAAGATAAATGCGATTCATGATCTTTTCCTCTATCTATGGAATCCTGGGTAGACACTCCCAGCCGTGTGGATCAATCTCACGCAGCCTGCTGCTGAGGAGATACGTCCACACCGTTGGGAGCGATTACCGGAATCCTGGATGAAAAGGTCTGAATCGCAGCGCACCGGCCTGCTGCCGGCATGCGGCCCTCCCCGCTGCCGCATCCTAATATCAGGCGGGCCGCAAGGAAGCCCGTATCACCACGCGGCAAGAAAACGGTTCCTGCGGCCCAATCGGTTTCTATGACTATGACAACTTCCATCCTTAACCAACGCACCGCCCCTACCGAGTCCGTTCCGATGCAGGACGGCTTCGAGTGGATTGACCTTGAGGAGGTGAAACCGAGCGAAGAGGCGATCCGGATGGCCCCCGGCGATTTCGCGCTCAAGCATCAGATCCTGCCGATGGCGATAGAAGGCAACGTTCTGGTCGTGGCCATCGGCGCGCCCCAATCCCTGGCGGCGGCGGATGAGCTGAGCGTCCTGCTTCAGATGCCCACTAAGGCCGTGCTAGCCTCGCCCGCGCTGGTGCGCGCCAAGATCGAGGAGATATTCCTCGAAAAGATCCTGTCGGGGCTGCCGGGCCATGCCGAGGAGACGACCGCGACGGAGGTGGATGACTCCACCGACCTGGCCGACCTTCAGAAGATGGCCGGCGAGACCGCCGTCGTGCAGATGGTCAATCTCATCTTCGCGCAGGCCGTGCGGGACGCAGCGAGCGACATCCATATCGAGCCGTATGAGCGGGAAGTCAAGGTGCGCTATCGCATTGATGGCATGCTGCGCGACGCCCTAAACCCGCCCAAGCGGATGCACGCGGCCATCGTATCCCGCCTCAAGATCCTCAGCGAGCTGAATATCGCCGAGCGGCGGCTGCCCCAGGACGGACGCATCAAGCTGACCATCGCCGGGCGATCCATTGACGTGCGCCTCAGCATCGTGCCGACGGTCTTTGGCGAGCGCGCCGTCATGCGTATTCTGGATAAGACCACGGCGCTGCTCGGCCTGGAAGAGCTTGGAATGCGGCCTGACACGCTGCAGCGCTACCGACAGATGATTCATGTTCCCTACGGCGTGATCCTGGCGACGGGGCCGACCGGTTCGGGCAAATCCACCTCGCTCTACGCTTCCCTGCAAGAGATATGGTCGCCCACCACCAACATCCTGACCATTGAGGACCCGGTAGAGTACCAGGTTCCCGGCATCAGCCAGATTCAGGTACGGCCCCAGATCGGGCTGACGTTTGCCAGCGGGCTGAGGAGCATTGTGCGGCAGGACCCGGACATCATCATGGTGGGCGAGATTCGCGATCATGAGACGGCGGAGATCGCCATCCATGCCGCGCTGACCGGGCACTTGGTCTTCTCTACGCTCCACACGAACGACGCGCCGGGGGCGGTGACCCGCCTGCTCGATATGGGCGTCGAGCCGTATCTGGTGGCTTCCTCGCTCATCGGAGCCATCGCGCAGCGGCTTGTGCGCCGGGTGTGCGCGTTTTGCAGTGAGCCGGACATGCCCAGCCCGGAGGTGCTGGAAGCGATTGGCCTGACACGCGAGGACTGGTCGGGAGACCCGCCCTTCCGGCGCGGGCGCGGCTGTGATCGCTGCCAGCATACGGGCTTCAAGGGACGGCAGGGCCTCTACGAGCTGTTCCTCGTGGATGAGCCGATTCGCCGCATGACGGTAGACCGCTCCAGTTCTTCCGTCATGAAAGACCACGCGATCCGCACGCAGGGCATGCGGACGCTCTTCGGCGATGGCAAGCTGGCGGTGCTGGAAGGGAAAACGACGCCGGAAGAGGTGCTGCGCGTCTGCCAGAGGGAGGCCGTCTAGCATGGCGCAGCAGACGTTCGCCTACACGGCGCTCGACATGGCCGGGGCGCGCAAGACCGGCGTGATCGAGGCGGAGAGCAGCGAGGCGGCGATAGCCCGGCTTGCCGCCGACGGGCGCTTCGTTCTGGAGATCCAGGAATCGCAGCGTGCCGCCTCCGCTTCCGGCGCGCAGAAGACGGGACGGCGCAAGTCCCCCTCCCGGCAGGAGCTGGCCCTGTTCACCCGACGTCTGGCGGACCTGTCTACTGCGGGCCTGCCGCTAGACCGCGCGCTGCACGTGGTCGCCGAGCAGTCGGAGAGCGCCACCTTGAAGGATATCGCGCTGGAGGCGCTGGCGGACGTGCGCTCCGGAATCCCGGTCAGCCAGGCGCTCGCCAAGCATCCTCGCTATTTTCCGGACGTCTACACGCAGACGCTGCGGGCCGGTGAAGCCAGTGGACAGTTCGGGCAGGTGGCGGGACGTCTGGCCGATTTTCAAGAAAAAGAGGTCGCCCGCCGCAGTCAGATCGTCAGCGCGCTCGTCTATCCGGCCATCCTGTCCACGACGGCGATTCTGGTCGTTATCTTCCTGTTGACCTTCGTGGTCCCGCGCCTCTCCGGCATCTTCCACGACCTGGGAAGCAACCTGCCGATCACGACCGTGATGCTGCTCGGCGGCACCGATTTTCTGACGCGCAACTGGATTCTGGTCGTCGGCGCGGTGGTGGGCAGCTTCATCGGGATACGCTTCTGGTTCTCCACGCCGGCGGGAGCCGAGGCCCGCGACCGTTTTCTGCTCTACGCGCCGATTATCGGGCCGGTCATCACCAAAGCGACCATCTCCCGATTTGCCCGCGTGCTGGGCACGCTGGTCTATGGCGGCGTTTCCATCCTGGAAGCCCTGGAAATCGCGGGGCTTTCGGCAGGCAATCGCGTCTTCCACAAAAGCGCGCAGGCGGTCGAGGAAGAGGTGCGCGCAGGCCGCCCGATTGCCGAAGCGATGGCCGACGCGGGCACGTTCCCGCCCGTGCTGACCCACATGGTCGCCATCGGCGAAGAGACCGGCGACCTTCCGAAAATGCTCGAACGTGTCTCGGACAGCCTGGATTTCGAGGTGGATACCGGGATGCGCCGCCTGGTATCTCTGGTCGAGCCGCTTATCGTTCTCTCGATGGGAACCTTCGTCGGCTTCGTCGTCTTATCCGTGCTTCTTCCGATCTTCCAAGCCCAGGAACTGGTGAAATGAACATGATTCTTCTTTCTCGCAAACGTCGTGCGTTTACGCTGATCGAGCTGCTGGTCGTCATTCTGATTCTAGCGATCCTGGCAGCGTTGATCGTCCCGCGCGTGGTCGGGCGCACCAGCGACGCCAAGCGCGCCAAAGCTGCCAGCGACATCGCCACGCTCAGCAGCCTTCTCCAGCAGTTCCGCATAGACAACGACCGGTTTCCGACAACCGAGGAGGGCCTGAACGCGCTGCGGGTGCAGCCGAGCGATTGCCCCAACTGGCGCGGCCCCTACACGAGCAAGGATATTCCCACCGACCCATGGGGCAACGAGTACGACTACCAGGCGCCCGGCCCGGACGGACAGGACTTCCTGATCATCTCCTACGGGGCGGACGGTGCGCCGGGCGGTGATGGCGACGCCGCAGACATAACCAGCGATTGACGCCATGTGCCGTCTCGTCGTGCCGATCTCTGCCGACTCCGGGCGCGCTGCGCGCCGCGGCTTTACGCTGATCGAAATGGTCGTTATCACGATCGTTTTGATCCTCATGGCTGCCTACATCGTGCCTAACATGGTCGCGCTCACCCGGTCCCGCAGCGTGTATGCGGTGGAAGCGGCGATCCAGCGCGCTCCGGTCGAGGCGCGCAACGAGGCGCGGCGCAGCCAGAGGCCGGTGGCACTCCGCGTGGAGGGCGATGTGCTCGTCCTGGCACGGCTGTCGGAGGCGGGAGACCTACAGGAGTTCAAGCGTATCGCGCTGGGAAACACGATCCAGGTCACGCGCGCGCGTCTGGGCAGCGAGACACGGGACCTGGCTTCGTGGCAGTGGACGGTGTATCCGGATGGATCGGCGGATTCCGGCGGATTGGAGTTCAGCGAGGGAACGGCCATCAAATCGCTCGTGTTGTCGCAGTCCGGGGAGGGACGCTGGAGTGAGGGCGCGCTGCCGGACACGAATGACGACCGATGGCAGGCGGGGGAGCTTGAGCAGCGTGGCTAGGCGCGGCTTTACGTTAATAGAAGTCCTGGTGACGATTCTGCTGGTCAGCGTGGCGCTCGTGGGCGCGATGCACGGGCTGCGCGCCCTGGCTGCCGCCGATATCCGGGCACGCCGGGCCGACCTATTGCAAGCGCTTGCCCAGCAGAAGCTGGAGGAGCTGCGCGCCACCGAAGACCCGCGCACCCTCGACGACAGAGGCGACTTCTCGGAGCAGGGCCACCCGGAGATCACCTGGACGCTGACCGTGCAGCCGAGCGGCGCGGAGAACGTAGACGAAGTGCAGGTGACGGCGACGCAGGGCGACTACTCGCAATCGCTCAAAGAGCTGATCTACGTTCCGCCGCTTGCCGGGAGCGCCGGACAATGACCCGCAGGCGCAGGCACAATCGCGTGGGCCTGACCCTGCTTGAGCTGGTGTTCGCGATGGCGCTGGCGGCGACGCTGACGGTGGCCATCGGATACGCTTTCGTGGCCGGTCTGGACTTACAGCGCACGCAGGCCGTGCGCCGGGCCGCGCAAAACCGGACCGAGGCCATGCAGCAGCGCATTACCCGGATGCTCCAGGGCGCGAAGCTGACGGACACGGCGACGGACACCACGACTTTCTTCGTGGGCGAGGCGACCGGCCAGAGCGATAACGGCGATCTCGGCTGCGACCAGTTGACGTTCACGACTATCGCGCCCGGCGTGCCGATGGCCGCGCAGTTGAGTGGCGACGACTTCGAGACGCAGCACAATGCCTATGGGCCGATAGGCGGCGTGGCGGAGGTCTCTTACAGCACGACTCCGGTAGGCGATGCTGGCGACCAAACGGGATTGTTCGAGCGCATCCAGCGTCCGAGCGACGGCGACCCAACGCAGGGCGGCCTGGAATCGCTGCTCGCGCCTGAAGTGGAGCGCATGGGCTTTCAGTTCTGGGACGGGCTGGAATGGGTGGATACGTGGGATACCCTCAACGACACGCGGCGGCTGCCTGCGGCGGTCAAAGTGAGCTATACCCTGCGGGGCGCACGTGATAACACGGTCAACGTCTTTGTCGTGCCCATTCCGGCCAGCGACGTGACGGCGCAGAACCCGGTGACCATCCAGGGAAGCGCAGGAGGAGCCCCATGAGAAGGCAAGTGGCCCTCACCCCCTGCCCCCTCTCCCACGCTGCGGGAGAGGGGAGAGCAGAAGCCGGGTCACCCCCTTCCCTCGCAGGGAAGGGGGACGGGGGGTTAGGTAAACGGGGAGAGCGGGGATTTATCCTGGTGGAGGCGCTGGTGGTGATCGCGGGCCTGGTCGCGCTGATGGCGATCCTGGCAGCCAACCAGCGCGCCTCCCTGGAGGACATTCAGTCCCGGCTGCGCCGCCGCCGCGCAGAGGCCGCCGTACAGTCGGCGCTGGCGCGGGCGGTGGCGGTTTTGCAGACGGCCAACCCCAACCTCGTCACCTTGCACGACGATTGGGCGCTGCTGGGGGACAACGGCAATCAGGAGTTTGACCTGGGAGACGCGACGTTTCGGCTCCAGATCGTAGATGCAGGGTCGCTTATCAATATCAATCAGGCGACGGCGCAGCAGCTCAGCCTCCTGCCGATCACGCAGGAGATGATAGATTGCCTGCTTGATTGGCGCGAGACGAGTCTCCAGCCCCGGCCCGATGGGGCGAAGGACGACTACTACCTGAACCTCCAGGAGCCATATCACGTCAAACTGGGCCGCCTGACGACCGTCAGCGAGCTGCTGCTCATCAAGAACTGGACGGCCAAGGCGCTCTATGCGCCTTTATCGGATAGCGTCTCTTCCGCGCCCCTGCCCGAAGACGCCGAAGGCAATCCGCTGCCGTTAGCCAGCCTGATCACCGTGGACAACGGCGCGCCGAACACGCGCGCCAACGGACAGCCGCGCTTGAATCTCGGACAGCGCGGAGTCAGTCCGGCGGCCCTCATTCGGTTGGGCCTGACTCCCAACATCGCCGCACAGATCGTGAGCCGCGCGCCCTACCCTTCGTTCAGCGCGCTCCTGTCGCAGCCCGGCCTGAACGGGCAGACGATACGTCTGCTTCTGGATAATGTGACCGTGACGAATGGGAACCGCGTCACCGGAAAACTCAATCTGAATACGGCCTCGCAAGCCGTGCTGCAAACCGTTCCGAACGTGACGCCGGACATCGCCGCCAACATCGTTTCCCGGCAGGCGAGCGGCTTCAATGCCCTGAGCGACCTGACGACCGTGCCGGGAGTCTCCGGCGCGCTTCTGGGACAGATCGCCAATGTCGCTGCCATCGGCAGCGATACCTGGATCGTGCGGGCCTACGGGGAGAGCGGCGGAGTCGGGGTCGCCGTCGAGGCGGAAGTCACCTTGAGCAACGGAGAGGTGCAGATAAAAACATGGGATCGCGTGAATACCGCAGGCCCTCCTGCCTGGTGGGACTGGCAGGAGGAGCCGACTTCAACCATAGATGCGGGGGCCGGCTAAGTGAGTAAGAAAGCCGTTACGTCGCTGCATATCGAGTGGACGCCCGGTTGGGTCCAGGCGATCAACGTCGCCACCGGAGAGTCCGCTTCAGGAATTCGCCTGTCGGATCTGAGCTCCCTGGTGAGCAAGCACCGGCACGCGCTTGTTGGCGTTGGGCGCAACGCCGTGTTTCTGAAAGCGCTGCGCCTGCCCAAGGCGACCCCGGACGACCTGCGGCGGATTCTTAACGTGCAGATCGCCCAGTTCTTTCCGCTGCCGCCACAGCAGCTAGCGTTCGACTTTCTCCAGACGGCGGATCAGACGGGGGAAGGCTGCCTGACCCTCGTCGCGGCCATGCGCGCGGAGGACTTAAAGCAGCTTCGCCGCGACTTGCAACAGGCGGGCCTGACGGCGACGCGCATCCTGCCTATCTCCCTGGGAGCGCCGGTCGTGGCGGCGCGCGCTGGGCGGACCGATGCGCTCGTCCTCGAAAACGCCTCCGGCGGCCTGGCGCTCGACGTGGTGCAGGGCGGCAGCCTCCGCTTCAGCCGACTCGCTCCCAGTGACAGCGATCCCCTATGCGAAGCGCAGCGCACGCTGGCGGCGGCGAGCGCCGGAAGCCTGCCCCTGCTCGCGACGGGGGGCGTGGTCTTGCCGGAGGCGCTGCCGACGCAAGGCTCCGCGTTAATGTTTCTGGACGAAGCGCCGCCGTTCCACTTTGAGTTGGCCGAAGAGCGCGAACGCGAGGCGAAGCAGCGCATTGGCAAAAAAATGCGCCTGGCGGCGCTCATGGTCATCGCGGCGGTCCTGCTCGACGTACTGATCTGGGCGGATCGCAGCGACGAGATGGCGGTCGTGCAGCGCGGACAGGCGACCTGGGCCAGAGAGCTCAGGAAACTGCGCGCTATCCGCACCTCCGAAACGAGCAAGGCGCAGCGAGTTACTACCATGCAGGCGACGCTCGCACGCGCCTTTCAGCCCGCACAGCCGTTAAGCGATCTCGTATCGGTCGTCGGCGACAGCCTTCCGGCGAACACCTGGCTGACGGGGCTGACGGTGGAGCGCGGCAAGACGCTCCAGATTCGCGGCACGGCCCGGACCGCCGAGGATGTCTCGCGCTATGTGCAGGCGCTCAGCGCTACCGCCCGATTCCGCGACGTTAAAATCGTCTTCGCCAATAGCGGCAAGATCGAGAAGACGCCCGTCGTTCAGTTCAATGTGACGGCGACCGGGATCGGCAATCTTCCCCTGCCGACGCCCGCGAAACAGACCGGAAAAGGCGCCAGAAGGCGCGCCAGGCCCGCCGCAGAGCCGGGCGGGACGGCAACGGAACCGAGAACCGAACAGTGATTAACTTTAAGCAGCCGGAAGAGAGAGCGCCGAGCGCGCTCATTCTGCTCTCAATTGTGATCCTGGCGGGCACGCTCGCCTATATGCTCTTCGTTCCGCCGCCCAGCGCGGCGGGACTTGCCAAAGGGCGCGCATTGAGTCGTCAGAAGATAGAAGACGAAATTGCGGCCACCCGGAAGCAGACGCAGCAGGCGCAGAAGCAGGTGGCGGCCAGAATCTGGCGGGGAAACGCCGAAACGATCACCGCCGCCGTGCTGGCAAAGCTGACCGAGCAGGCGAACCGGCAGGCGTTGAAACTGACCGCATTCCGCCCGCAGAGGCCGCAGCAGGTTCCGGGAGTGACCGAACTGCCCTACAGCGTCCAGATTTCCGGGCCGTATCCGGTTGTCCGCGCAATGCTTGAGTTTCTGGATCATCCCGGCAACAAGCTGGTGCTGCGCTCGGTTCAGATCGCCGCGTCCGATGCGGCATCGAGCATGGTGACAGCTACGGTGGGCATCTCGGCCTATACCGAATCGACAGAGCCGACAACGCAACAAAATACCAGAAGGTCCGTACATGGCTAAAATCAGTCGCCCGATTCTCTATATAGCCATTGTGGGAGCTATCGCCTATACGGCGGTGATCCTCACGGAACCGGACACGCCGGCCCGTAAACGCGCGGCCCGCAGCACGAAAACGGCTGTCGTTGAGGCGGGCGGCTTCACGAAAGAGGATTATACCGCCCACTTTGCCCGCTACAGAGCCCAGGGGCGGAACGCGTTCCAGCCGCTCATCGTGCCGCACAAGGCATCCGATAAGGCAAAGCAAGCCGCGCCCAAGAAGACCCCGCTCGTCAACGGAGGGATCGCCTTGAACGGCAAGGACGGCACCTGGACGCTGACGGGAATCAGCGCGCTCGACGGCGTGCAAAGCGCCCTGCTGGAAAACAGCGCGACAAAGGAGATCCAATTCGTGAAAGTAGGCGACGTCTGGAACGGCCTGCGTGTGGCCTCCATCGGGTCGGATGCCGTGGTGTTCGTCAACGCCCAGGGGCAGCAGGCACGCCTGACCTTTCCTGAGATCGCTCCGACGCCTGCGCCGGGCACGGGCGCAGCTGCCCCCAATCCTGCCGTACCGGGGGCTTCGGCGCCTCCCGGCGGCATCCCGACCGCTCCACCACCGCGCGCCCAGAGACAAGGCGGGCCAAGATAATGAAGGCGAAATCAACCATGAACGCACAGCGCTTCTATATTACCCTGGCTGCCACGTTCCTGATGGCAGTCCCTGCCTTCGGGCAGATAGATTTCCCGAATAGCTTGGATCGGGAACCGGAGACGCCGGTGTGGGAACAGTTCAAGCTCAATCCCAACACGCGCATCACGCTCGACTTTCGGAACGCCAGCGTGGACGCCGTTCTGCAAAAGCTCAGCCAGGCAAGCGGCGTGCCGATCATCAAAGACCCCAGCCTCACGAGCGCTATTACCCTCCAGAGCCCGCGCCCGCTATCGCTGACGAACGCGTTCGCGATGCTGAATGCGGCCTTGAATCTGAGGAACTTCGAGCTCATCAAGGAGGGAAATTTCCTTATCATTCGGCCCCGCCCGCAGCGAGGCGCGGGCGGGCGAGGCGGCGGTTTTGCGCCGGGCCAATTTGGAGCGGGCGGCGGACGCCCCTCGCAACTGTTGCTGCGCGTCTATACCATCAAATATGCCAACGCGACGCAGGTGGCCCGCGTCATCAACGACGTATTTGCCGGCATCACCGACGACACGGGGTTTGGCGGCTTCGGCGGTGGCGGTAGCCTGGGCGATGCGGGCAGCGATGGCGGTATCACGCCGGTAGGCCAGTTCGGAGGCGGCGGTGGCGGCTTTGGCGGCGGAGGTCAGGGGCGTGGTCGCGGCGGCGGATTTGGAGGAGGCCGAGGCGGCTTCGGCGGCTTCGGGCGCGGGCGAGGCGGCGCGGCCCAGACCTCCCTGGTGAAAGCCTCCGCCGACGATTTCAGCAATTCGGTGATCGTCAATGCGCCCAGCCGGTTTCACGAGCAGATTGCCCGCATTATCGAGCAGATAGATAAGCAGACGGAGCAGCCGCAGCAATCCCGCGTCTTCAATCTGCGCTATGCCAACGCGAACGACCTCGCTCCTGTGGTGCAAAATGTCCTCGTCAGCAATATGCCGCGTGGGCGCGGCGGTATGGGGATGCAGAACGTGCCCATTGATCAGCGGTTCCAGCAGGCGGCGCGGTTCGGTTCGGCGCAGGCCGCCTTTGGAACGGTCGTGGCGGATGCGCGCACCAACTCCCTGGTCGTGACGGCAACGCCGGAAAACCTGCTGATCGTCCAGCAAGTTATCGAGAAGCTGGACAAGCCCATAGATTATGCCAACAGCACGTTTGTTGTCACCCTGCAAAATGCGCGGGCGGACGTTATCGCGCAGCTTCTCAACCAGTCGTTCAACAGCCGCAACGGGCTGACCAACACGCAGTTGCTGGGCGGTTCGCTGACCAATCCCTCGCAGTACGGCACGCAGCGCCGGAATAACAACTTCAATAATCCCGGCAACAACCGCCCTCCCAGCCTGAACGGAAACAACGGGTTCGGACGTTCGGTGCCGGAGCCGAACGGGGAGCAGACGACCCGCGCCGCCGAGCCGCAGCCACAGGCGAGCGAGGGGGCCGCCACACGCCAGCAAGCCCCCCCCGTCGCCCAGTTAGCCCAGAATCCGAATAATCCCTTCCGCTTCGGCGGCGGAGGGGGCGGCCTGTTCCGTCCTCAGCAGCAGAATATGCCAGCGCTTGGATTCGACAGCGCCACCGGCCAGATCGTTAATATTCGGGACCTCACGGGCCAGGTGCAGGCGGTCCCGGACGTCAATACCAACAGCGTCATCATCGTTACCCCGCCGGAAAATCGGCAGATTATCGAGCGGATCATCGGCCAACTCGACCGGATTCCGGAGCAGGTCATGATCGAGACGCTCATTGTCGAGGCGAGCCTCGATGCCGCCAGTAAGCTCGGCGTCGAATGGAACTTCACCTGGGGGCAATCGGTGGGAAGTTCCTCCTTCGGGCTAAAGGCGGATACATCGCAACCGCAGGGCTTGCGCTACACGCTGACCGGCGATCAGTATCAGGTGTTTCTACAGGCGCTTCAGACCGACAGCCGGTTCCAGGTGCTGAGCACCCCGCGCATCTTTACCAGCAACAACGCCCCGGCAGAGATCAACATCAGCCAGAGCCTGCCCTACGTCACCAACCAGACGGTAGATACGAACGGAGCCTTCTTCTACAACTACTCATTCCTCGACGTGGGCATCATTCTCACCGTGACGCCGCGCATTACGTCCAACGGCTATGTGACGATGGACGTGACGCAGACCGCCAATGACTTTGTGCGTTACACGGACTTCAATGCGCCGGTCGTCAACCAGCGCGAGGCGCAAACGACCGTGAGCGTCAAAGATGGCGAGACGGTCGTCCTGGGTGGTATCATCCAGAACCAGTCCACGACAACGACGAATAAAATTCCGCTGCTCGGCGATATTCCCTTGATCGGTAACCTGTTTAAGTCGAAGAGCACGCAGAAGAACAGGACGGAGCTGCTGGTCTTCCTGACCCCGCATGTGGTTCGGGATGCCGATGAGGCACGCAAGCTTCGCGCGCAGACAGAGTCACAACTTGAAAAGGGATTGCAAGACAAGATCAATAAGTATCGCCAGTCTCTGCCCAAGCCTTCGACGGATGGAGTCGCGCCTGGAAACGCCGAAGCCAAGCCGCCTGTAGAGGGAGCCAAGCCCACAGAGGTCTCCAAGCCTGGGAAGGAAGCGCCTAAAACGCAGCCCTGAGATAAGGCAGCAGTTTAGGGAATAAAGAAAGGCCGCTCCGTTTTCCAGTGTGAGAAGACTGAGCGGCCTTTTTTCAGGAGTACGGACCCTGCCTACTCCCTCAGAGTGTCTAACCCAAGTTGCTACCTTGCCTCTTCGAGAAGGCAAACGGTGATGCAAAAGCCGGTTTCCAGAGCGATTCTCTCTCAAACGTGTTCCTAGGTAGCAACTTGGGTTGTCTACAGAAACCCGGCTGTGTGCCCGGCCCTAAAGGACCGGGCTGTGGGTGGCCAGAAGACACCGTACATGTTCTTAAAGTAAAAAGCCTGTCCACTCCCTCAGACGAGGGCATGGACAGGCGGATAGAAAAGAGGGTAGAGTTTCGCTTAGACTACTGGAGCCTGACGCTGCGGGACGGCTGCGGACGGTCCGCCTCTGTTCGCACCCCTGTTAGGACGAGCGGGTTGGACGAGATGGAACGGCTCGCCGAGCATCTTATTCCACTGCTCTTTTTGAGCCTCCGTGAGCACGGCGAGATACTTATCGTTGAACTCTTTGCGCGCCGCCTGGAACTTCTGCATCAGTTGCTGCCGGTCCTCAGGAGACATGTTGCGGAAATCCACGCCCTGCATCATCTCCTGCATCCGCGCCTGCGCATCTTCCTGAATATTCCTCACCTGATTTCTCTGCTCATCCGTGAGGTTTAGTTGATCGGCCACATCCTTCCGTGTGAGGGCGGCAGGCCCTTCCTGCTGAAGCTCGATCTGCTTGAACCGCGTAAGCTGCTTGCTGTCGAGGATGTCGGCGATGGCTTTCTGCTGCATCTCCTGAATTCTCGTCATCCTGGAGCGTCGCTCCTCCGGGTCATTGGAAGGATTCTGGAACTGATCGCGCATCGCTTGTCGCAGTTCCTGCTGTTTGGCATCGAGCTTTTCGATCTGCTGGGGCGTTAACTTTAGCTCATCCTGTACGGATTTGTTCCGCAGCAGCATGAAGGCACCGCCACGTCCCATCATGCCCATCATTCCGCCCCGACGCCCCTGGCCCCGCTGGGCCGATGCTGCACCGAAGGAGGCAAGCAGCAGCGCGGCGACTCCCAGGCAAGCCAGCCCGATCCTGGTTGTTGAACGCATTCTTTCTCTCCTTTTCAGAGATTGGGGCAGAGTGTCATCACCCTGCCCCGGTACGACGAGGGCCGGAGGCGTTCCGGGTCACCCCCAGCCAATGTTAGAGTTCCAACTCTTTAGACAGCAGGGGGAGACAATTAGCAACATCACCAGGGTAACGGCCTATTCGCTATGGCGTCGCGATCTCATCGAACGCTTCTCCTTTCGAGGCAGGCCGCGCCCCACCAGAGTAACGGCCTATTCGCTATTGCGTCGCGATAGCCTGAGCGACATAAAGTAGCGAAAGATAGCCTTTGCGTATCTGCCCATTAAAGCGCGTGTTAATGAGGTCGCGAATACCCTCAAACAGGTGCGCTCTCACAGACGGGGGCAATGCCAGATGACCGGAATAGGTGTTGAGGAGCCGGAGATAGCTGTCCGCATCATACTCCTGTACCCAGACGTAACGGCGAACGGTCACAGGGCCAAAGAGCCCGGTAGCCTCCATCTGGGCTGCCACCGGCTCTTCCACCTCCTCCGCCCGGGGCAACGATTCGTCCACAAATATCTCCGGCGCTTCGCGACGGTATACCTCTTGCGAGGCTTCAAAGAAGCCCTGAGTGTCTGCCGCCTGTACGTGCTTATTCCAGAATAAGGCGATAGACCCTCCAGGCCGGAGCGCTCGGGCGACTTTCGGATAGCTTATGGCCGGATCAATCCAGTGAAAAGCGGTGGCGAAGATACAAAGATCGAAGGTAGCTTGCTGGACTGGCCAATCCTCAAAAGCGCCTATCCACACCTGCGCTTGAGGAAAGGAAGCCAACTTATGACGGGCCATCGCCGCTAAGTTGGCCCCAAGCTCGATGGCAAGAATACGGTATCCGCGCTCGGCAAAGGGCAGCGTGGCTTGTCCTGTGCCGCAGCCAATCTCCAGGATAGACCCAGTGGAGGGAAGGCAGGTCAAGGCGATGACGTCTTCAAGGAGGGATGGGGGATAGCCAGGGCGGGCCTGATCATAGAGCCAGGCTTCCTGGTCAAAGGCGGCCCGCAAAACATGGAGCTCTTCCGACATACGAATTGCTCCTGGGCGGATTCGCCCGGGTCTTCTCAGGGCGCATCTACACAGGTTGCCACTGCATCGGCGATCTGGTCGGTCAGGGCCTCGGTCAGTGCTCCTAAACGGTCCAGGAACCGGTCTAAGGAAACCGAGCGGATCTGGAAGGCGTCTGCGGTCGAGGGCTTGGATAGGCCATTGGCGGCGTCTGGGTCCAGGCGAACCATCCAGACCTAGCCGGCATAGCGGTCGTCCCACTCGGTGATGGGCACCACGATCCGCAAGGGCAGACGCCCGACCCCGGCGGCGTTGATAACCACGCAGGGTCGGGCTTTGCTAATTTCGGCGCCTCGGGTCGGCTCTAAGTCCACCCGCCAGACCTCACCGCGCTTGGGGTCACGGGGTGCGGTCATAGACAGGGTCTCCATCTAGAGCCGTAAAGGCGGTTAACTCCCTTTGTTCCACCGGGCGTGCCAGGTCTGCTTCATACAGAGCAACGGCCTCGGCAGCCTGCTGAGCCAGCAGGCGGTTGCGCTCCTGCCGGGGCAGAGCGCGCAGAGAATGGGCATCCAGCGGGCGGGCCAAGCGCTCGATAAGCGCCTGGAGGTAGGCTTCCAGGGGCAATCCCTGCTGTTGGGCCTGTGCTTCCAGGCGGGCCTGCTCTTCGGGTTGGAGCGTGAGCGTCAGCGCGAGTGTGGTGGTCATAGTCCCTTCCTCCCCCGTTACTGTAGCCCAGGAAAGAGGCTCTGTCAAGGGGGAGACGAGCCGCAAACAGGTCAGACAAATCGTTCGCGGCTCGCAACGATGAGCGGCGTTATTCATGACCACGAGCCTCTACGGCAGACGACGGGCCTGGGCGAGCGCGCCGTACGCCTCTATCTGCTTGATGTTGTCGCAGAGGACAAGCCAGGAGAGCAGCTCCCTGGTCTCCTGCGGCTCGAAGGAGATATGGCCGTCCGTTGACAGATGCACGCCGTCCTTCTCCCAATCGTCGAAGCCGGTATGCGCGTTCGGGTCGGAGGCGACCAGCAGGAGGATGTCGCCCGTGTCGGTGTTCTCCACGGCCGTCCACGGGCCGGAGCGTCCCCCGGCCTGGAATACGCCGCGCCGCCGCACCCGCCGCTCTCCCTCGCTCTCCCAATGCACGATGGCATTCTCGCGCACACCGCCGAGTTGCGGCCAGACGGCGATTCCGCCCCCGGTAGATGCCTGGGCCGTGCTGCGATTAATCAGCCGCAAGACCACTGCAACCACGTTGCTGCCCGGCGTGGTCAGGTATTCGACCTCGACGCCCAGCCAACGCAGGTCTTTATGTTCCGGCGTACACGCAGCGCGCACGCCCTGCCAGTGCAGGCCCCGCTCCCCGACGCGCTCGATGGGCTCGCCGGTGAACTTCTCGCGCGCCAGGCGCGGATTCCCCATCCAGCCGAGGTAGGGATGGATGCCGCCAAACCAGGGATTGGCCCAGCGGAACGGGCGCGGCTCCGGATAGGAAGAGAACAGATGGTTGGCTTCCCTATACTCCAGGGCGTAGAGCGAGCCCAGGTGGCCCGGCGCGACGCGCAGCCTCAGCAGGCCATTGTCGGCCAGGAACGTCCCGTTCTCTGCCTCCTCCACGCGGACGCCTTTTCCTCCGCCCAGGCGTATCACCGGGACGCGGAACGTCTCCGTCACCGGGCCGGAATCCACCGCCGCCTCCAAAAACCCGGCAGCCGGTCTGTCCGCAGCGACCACCTCCACAGCAGCGGTGAACGTGCGGTCCCGATCCAGATCCTCCAGCGGGAACTGTGTCTCTGCGGGCTCCAGCATCTCGCCCGTGACGGTCAGCGTGCCGCAGAGGGCCTTGCCGCGCCGGTTGATTACCGACAGGCGCACCTCCCTCTGATCGTCGTGGAGCAGCGCGGGCGAGGGATCGGCGCGCACCTCCAGGACGCGGCCCGGCTCCGGCTCATAAGGCTCGTGAATGCCGGAGGGCTGTATCAGCCGCCGCCACCAACCGCGCACCTTCTTCCAGTCGCCCGCGCCCGCCACGAGATAGATTGGCGGCAGGGCGCGCATCCCGTGCGGCGGCACCTCGCCGACATCGTAGAACAGGTTCGGAAAGAACGACCAGTGCATCTCCTCGTCCGATGCATCCGTCCAGATCTGGCCGCAAACCAGGTTCTCCTCCTCGCCGGCGACCCAGTTCTCGGTCAGCTTCGCCCGATGCGCCAATATGTCCGTCTCCCCGGAAGGATACTCGCCCCAGCGCACCGGCTCCCGGATCAGTCCCTCCGGCGTCGGCGCAACAAGATAGCGATGCAGCCAGCCGTTGGCATGATGGCGCAGGCGCGCGGGCAGCGGCGCGTCCGTCGTATTGGAAACCCGGTAATCCATGCGGACCACCTCGCCGCCGAGCAGGGACAGAGAGCACTCGACCACCAGGCCCGGAAACTCCTGGGAGGGCGCAATGATCGTCAGCGCTGCTGCGCCGTCCCTCTGATCCACGCGGGCTGTGTAGAGCGGCGGGCGCATCCGCCAATCCATGAAGGGCGGGCCAAGCTCGGCCAGGCCCGTGCCGATAAAGCCGCGATCCATGCTCGGATGGTTCAGACGCATCCAGCCGCCGCGCAGGTAAACGTTGACTTGCAGGTCGGGGCTTTCCAGCACGGCGGACTCGCCATAAACCGGGTCTATGCTGGCGAGCGCCGCCTGCCCGCTGAAGGCGCGGAAGGTAACCGGACGGCTGCCGTGCCGTCCCTCCGCCTCGTAGCGCGCCTGCGTGGGGAAGACGCCCGGCTCCCGCACCGTGACGGTAAATTCACACTGAGTCCGCAGGCGCGGCGGCAGCGTGAACTCCTGCACGGGCGACTCGCAGGCGATGGCAGGATGGGCATCCAGCGCCAGCCTGCCCTGCACGGGCCGATCCAGGTTGCTCTGCAGCACGACCGCCACCTTCTCGGCGCGGCCCGGAAAGAGCCCCTGCCCCGAATACTCTATCTCTATCGGGCGCACGATCTTGACGCCGGTCTCCAGCACCAGAGGCTGCCCGTCAATGAGCAGCATGGAGCGGACGCGGTGGGCCGGCTCGCCCTCGCGCCGGGGCTCGGCCTCCGAGGAGAGGCGCACTTCGCGGGTGATCACCGTCTCGCGCTCGGCAACGAACCGTTCCTGCACGCTTAGCTCCAGGCCCGCGTCCGCCTCCGTCAGCAGAACGACCTCCAGCGGCTTGCCGCGCGGAACGATCTCCCAGGTGATGGGCACCGTCTCCCCGGCGGGAGCATCCTCCATCGGAATGCTACAGGCGACGGAGTAGGCGGGCGTCTCGATGGCGGTCAGGCGCTGGCCCGCCGCATCGAAGACCAGGTTCAGGAAGTCATCACCGGCGCGGAAGCGATAGGGAAAGACCTGCATTCCCTTCCATTTCACATCGTCCGGAGCGACTACGATCTCCCGCTCCAGGCACTCGTACCAGTCCCGATTGGCGAAGAAGGCTTTGCCAGCGGGGATGGTCAGTGCCGTGGGGATAAAGTTGCGCATGAAGACGTTGGTTTCGGGTACCCAATTAAAGCCGGTCTTTTTATAGAGGGGGACGGCCTTGGTGTTACCGGGCCAGGTATGCAGCGTGACCTGGCGGTAGCCCATCTCGGTAGCGCGGCGCACCAGCTCGCGCAACAGCATCTTTCCGACGCCCTTGCCGTGATGGGAGAGGCGCGCGCCCAGCAGCGGAATATAGGCCAGATCGGTCTGTCCGGGCTGGGCCTCCAGGTCGCAGTACCCGACAAATTCGCCCTCGGACGACTCGACCACGCACATGGCCAGGCGGCGCATCTGCCGGAAGCGCTCCTGAACGCGCTCGGCGGTCTCCCGCATACCGCGCGTGAAGCCGCCCGGCCAGGCCGAATCGAAGTCGTTGAACATATCGGCCAGGCGCTCGGCGTCCCGGAGTTCTTCGGGGTTAAAATCGCACACGACGTAAGCCATACATGTCCTCCTGCGCTGCGTGGCGCACCTTCCTCAAGAAACAGAATCGGTCCCCGCGAAAGCCAGGAAGCCTGCTGACGTCGGGGCGTCGCGCGCCTCTGTTGGGGATGACGGGGGAGGGGTCAATAGGCCCCTTAAGATATTGAACGGAAGCGGCATGCCAAAGTTTCAGAAAAACCAATTCCAACAGGATGAACAGGATTAAACAGGATTTCTAAAACCCAGGTAGACACTCCCAGCCGTGTGGATCAATCTCACGCAGCCTGCTGCTGAGGAGATACGTCAACACCGTTGGGAGGGATTACCAAAACCCAACCAGCCGAGTACCTATGCCTCTTAACTTGGTTGGCTGGAAGGCTTCTGTCTCTCTCTAGCCCTAATCCTGTAAATCCTGCTAAATCCTGATTCATCCTGTTGAGGATTTGGCTTTAGCGGCGGGGGCGCATCTGCTCGCCCCAATAGACCGCGCGGCCCCGCGCCTCACCCGGTCCGACGTGCCAGGTGTTGTATTTGAGCCGATAGTCCAGGTGCGCGATGTCCTCCGGGTAGCGCTCCTTACGCGGATCGTAGGGGTACTTCGACATCTTATGGAAGGGCAGCGGCTCGACCGTGTGGTTGTAGGCGCTGTTCATGTCCATGTCCTTGCCGAAGCCGTCCGAGTAGAGCACGTAATCGCGCTTCCAGCCCTTCGGCAGCGCCGGCAGCCGGGACGGGTCGAACTCCAGACGAATGGCGTGCCCATGATGCATGATGACGTAACGGTCGTCTGCCGCCTGCATCAACTCCGTCACGTCGCCGGGGCGCGTGTAGTCGCCGGTCAGCGTCATATAGGGCGCCAGCTCGTGCCGGTGCGCGTAGTCATAGACCATTGGGTACCTGCCGTCCGGGTAGACCGGATCAGGATAGCCTAGATAGTGGTACTCGGCCTTTGCTGGCTTCATCCGGGTCAGCCGCAGCGGAATGTCGCGGTTGCGCAGGCCCACGCGGGCGCAGTCCCAATAGAGGGGCATGTTGGTCGTAATGCGCACGTGCCGGTCTTGCGAGAGGAACTTGCCGGTCAGGTCTACCGCCATCCATTTCGGCAGGCCCGCCACGCTGCCCATGTCCGCGATGGCCGTCTTCCAGTGGCCCTGCGCATCCTTGACTTCCAGCTTCGGGCTTTGCGAGGTGATGCCCACCCGCGCGGCGGCGACGTTGGCGCTGCTGTCGGCGTAGTCCGTCCAGCCGTAGAGCAAGAGCAGAACCTGTTTGGCATGGCCCGTATCGCCGAGGTCTATCGTGAGGGTGTGCGGCTCAGCGTAGCCCTGGAAGCGCAGCAGCCGGAAGTGGTCGGGATATTTGCGGTCCATCCGGGCCAGTTGGGCCGTCACGTCCGCGCCGGTGTTGTCAGTGGCCGATTTAATTGGGCGCAGCGCGTCCACCGCCAGCGTCTTGTAAGGCGGATAGGGCGGATTGGCGTAGAGCTTGTGGTTGGAGAAGATGGTCGTGTCGGCGGGATGGTCTACCGCGATCAGGTGCGCCGCGTCTATGAAGAGGACTTCCTCCAGCTGGTCGGCGATCTCGATGCTGAGCTTGCCGTCGCGCAGGCCGAAGAGCTCGCCGGGCAGCGCCACATGCTCGGCGGTGTCCGGTACATCGTACTGGCCGGGCGCGACCTGGTAGCCGACAATCGCCCCGCCCTCCAGGTCGGTGACGAATTTATACTCCTTGCCGTTCCAGACGTAGAGGATGGGGCAGGAGACGATTTTACGGGCGTACTCTGCGAGCCGGATTTGCTGCCCGCTTTGAAGGGCTACGCGATTCTTCTGATCGCCGGGGCTGGCAGGCAGGTCGTTCTCCGGCTGTCGCGCCCCGCTCGGCCACTGGATGCGCACCCAATCGGGCTTGGAGTTGGAACCCAGGCCGAACAGCAGCATGGGATCGTTGCCGCTGCCCGGCGTGTACTCTGTCTTCTCCCAGACGTTGCCGGCCCAGACCTCCACCCACGCGCCGATGGCATTGGCGTTATCTATCTGGCGATATTTGTTGGAGACAATGTCGGCATTGCCGATCAACTGCACGCCGATCCAGTGGTTTCTGCTGCCGCCGTTCTGGAGCAGGCGCACCCCATTGCCCCCCGCCACCAGCACATCGGCGAAGCCGTTGCCGTCAAAGTCGGCTAGGCACAGATGCGCCCTATAGGGCACGGCGATCTTATCCAGCCCGGCAGAGGCGGTCACCTCCGTAAAGGTGCCGTCGCCGGTGCCGTGATAGAGGACGAGCCTGCCGGTGCTGCCTGACGTGGGGCTGGCGTTGGGTTTGGGCTGCACCGCCGCCAGGATGTCATAGTTGCCGTCGCCATCGAAATCGGCTACCTGGAGGGAGGTGACGATGCCGGAGACGCCTGCGGGCAGGGGAAGCAGCGTGGTGGCGTAGTGAGCGACTCCGTCATGCACGGCGACGACCACGCCTTTGTCCGTGCCGATGGCCAGGTCGAGCTGGGAGTCGTTGTTGAAGTCGGCGCTTTCGGCGCAGAAGGCCGGACCGAGCTTATCCAGGCCCGTCTCCTGAATGTGGTCGCTGAACGTGCCGTCGTAGTCGTTGCGAAGCATGGCGTTCTCGCCCTTAGCCGACAGCACCAGGAAGTCTATGGCCCGGTTCTGGTCGTAATCGGTGGGCAGGGCGAAGGTGTGCGCGGTAGGCTTGACGCCGACGCCGGCCCCGGTATTCTCCTGGAAGTGGCCGTTGCCGTCGCCGATGTAGAGGTGGTTGGGGCCGTTCTGCTCACTGGCGAAGATGTCCAGTTGGCCGTCGTGATTGGCGTCCACAAAGCAGGCGAAGCCTAACGGCTTGCCAGCCCCTTGAAGTCCGGCCTGGTCCGTTTTATCCGAGAACTTGCCGCCGCCGTCGTTGTGGTAGAGGCGCAGCCCGGCGCTGCCGTAGACCAGCAGGTCGGGATAGACCTCCTGCGGGTACTTTCGGTTGGGCTTGGTGTCACTGTCATAATCGCCCCAGCACAGGCCGACCGGCACGCCCGAATAGCGGATGCCGGACTGGCCGGTCACATCGGAGAACTTGCCGTTCCCCTCGTTGTGGTAGAGGCGCACCATCGGCCCCATGCCGCCGTTGGTCAGCACTGCCGCATCGGGCTTGCCGTCGCTATCGTAGTCGTTCCAGGCCGCGCCGCTGGCGTCCCCGCGCGGAGATTCCAGGCCCGCATGGGTCAGTGTCGCCTGCGGCCCCAGCCCCGCCTGCGCGGAGACCTCCGTAAAGTGGACGTTGGCCGCCTGCGACTCGGTGCGGTTCTTGGCATCGCCCCGGATGGGCAGGCACTCTGCGTATTTGCCCCAGCCCAGATAGTCCTTTTCAAACATGATCGGCGCCAGCTTGGGCTTGGCCGCGATGACCTTATCCGCCTCCGCCGACTTGCCCATGCGCCGCAGCAGCAGTTGCAGAGAGTTGCGCGCCGTCCAGAACAGCGGATTGTACTTCAGGGCCTTGTAGTAGGCATCAACAGCTTCGGGCCACTTATTCTGCTCTCGAAGCGCATCACCGAGGCCGTTGTAGGTGAAGGCGTCCCGGTCATCTATCGTCAGGGTTTTGCGGAAGGAGGCTTCCGCGCCCGGATAGTCCATCAGCTTGAGCTGCACCAGTCCCAGCGTGTAGTAGGTATTGGGCAGCGTGCTGCCCAACTGGATTGCCTTCTCCAGGGCGTTCTTGGCGTCCGGGAAGCGGTTCATGGTGCTGTAGTAGGCGATGCCCAGGTTGGTCCAGATGGTAGGATTGTTGGGGTCGAGCTTGCTGGCGGCCTCAAACTCGTAAATCGGTCCCTTTACGCCCTTATCCGGGGCGTCCACCACGTACTGCTCGATCTTGAGGACGCCGAGATTATTATGCTGGACGGCGTTTAACGTCTCCTCCCCGCCGCCGGAAGCGATAGTGCCGCCGCCGGTAGGTGCGGGCTGCTGCTGATTTCTCGAGGGGCAGCCGTAGAGCGTGAGTGCAGCCACAATGCCGACAAGCACGGCCAGCCATAGCCGCGCGCTTCTCTTTCGGGAAGTAGCCATTGATGATGTCTCCTGCGGGCCATATGAAGCGGGCAGCACTCCTCTACAGAGGCATAGTTTGAGATTGAGCGTTCGTGGGCCTCACTGCTGTGTATAGCGCTGCCGATGAAAGCGAGGGATCGGGTTCTAACCGAATATTATACAGGGACAAGCTTAAAACCAGATTAAAACCAGCTTAAAAACCGCTCCGACTTTTCTCTGCGTCTCCTCCGTGTCTTTAGCGCAGCGGGTGGTTTACACTTTATGCGCCGGACAGCAGCGGGCGAACGGCATCGAGGAGGTGACGGGCGACCTCGCGCTTGGGGAGTTGAGGCAGGGACTCCGCGCGGCCATCCGGCCAGAGGAGGGTGACGATATTGGTCTCGGCGTCGAAGCCCGCGCCCTTGGCGGTCACGTCGTTGGCGATCAGAAGGTCGAGGCGCTTGGCTTCCAGCTTCTTGCGGGCGTTGGCAAGGAGATTTTCCGTCTCGGCGGCGAACCCGACGACGATCTGGCCGGGCCGCTTCTGCGCAGCAAGGGTGGCCAGGATGTCGGGCGTGCGCCGCAGGCGCAGCGTCAGAATTTCGCCTTCCATCTCTTCCGGCTTCTTGATCTTTTGGGGTGCGATCTCTTGCGGGGCATAGTCGGCGACGGCGGCGGCGGCGATGAAGGCGTCACACTCTGGGAAACGCGCCGCGCACGCCGCCAGCATCTCGTCCGCGCTGCCGACACGCACGATCTTCACGCCCTGCGGGGCCGGCGCGGTGGCAAACCCGCTGACGAGCGTGACCTGCGCCCCGCGCGCCTCCGCCTCCGCCGCAATCGCATAGCCCATCTTGCCGCTAGAACGGTTGGAGAGAAAGCGCACGGGGTCAAGTGGCTCGCGGGTCGCCCCGGCGGTGATCAGGAATCGACGCCCGGCCAGATCCCGGGCCTGCGCCAGCCGATCCACGACGGCGCGCACGATCTCAGGCACGTCGGCCAGCTTGCCGTAGCCGACATCCTGGCAGGCCAGCACGCCGTAGCCCGGCTGCACAATCTGCACGCCGCGCGTCCGCAATGTTTCCAGGTTGGAGACGGTGGCCGGATGCTCCCACATGACCGTATTCATGGCGGGCGCGACCAGCACGGGCGTGGCCGCAGGCGTAGCCAGCAGGCAGGTGGTCAGCATGTCGTCGGCGAGGCCGTGCGCCATCTTCGCCAGCACGTCGGCGGAGGCCGGGGCGACGACAACCAGATCGGCGGACTGGGCCAGGTCAATGTGGGCGATGCGGCGGGCGTGCGGCTCGTCAAACACATCCGTGAGGACAGGGTTGCGGGTGAGGGCGCGGAAGGTGGCCGGGCCGACGAATTGCGCCGCATGCGCCGTCAGCACGACATGCACCTCTGCGCCAAGCTTGCCAAGCTGGCTGCACAGGTCGGCGGCCTTGTATGCGGCAATACTGCCGCTCACGCCCAACAGAATTTGCTTACCGGCTAAGTCCATGCCAGTTTGAGAAGCGGAGAAAGTTGGTCAACCTTTGATAAAGCCGATTCAAGCGCCCAGGCCATCTCTTGTTCAAGGTGAGCGTGTTTTGCCCAACCAAAGATAGTATCGAGAAGGCTTTCTCCTGTTGCTCGTTCGGGAACTCCAATAACTATGTCTCTGAGAAATCCTGCTACCCGATGCTCTATCTCGTTAAGAATGCCGACTCTGGAGCCGATGTCACTATTCACTACTTGTGGGGTAGCTGAGTAGTATCCACGCATCGTAATGGTTAGTTCATGTATTAAGCAGGTAAGAAAGAGGATCAGATTCTCTTGGGAGAAGCTATCGTACTTTGAAGCGATGTGTGAAAGAGTCATAATACACCCTCCCCCACTGACTATGGCTGGCCGGGTAAGGAAGCGCGGTTTTGGGGCACACGCGCCCATCTGTTAACCTCTACTCCTCTATCCATCAAGATTCTGATACGCGTGTTCCCATCTGCTATTACTCCCTCTGGATATACTCTTAACGGATCTTTTGCTCCTGGCTTGAGAGAGTCAATAACCCAAGTTGCTACCTAGGAACACGTTTGAGAGAGAATCGCTCTGGAAACCGGCTTTTGCATCACCGTTTGCCTTCTCGAAGAGGCAAGGTAGCAACTTGAGTTCAATAATCTCTTGCGTGGATTTCTTAGACCAATCCGGGTATCCGCTCCCGCTTCTGATTGTCGCTTCTGGATGTGCAAATTGTAGATCAGGCATACAGTCGAAAGGAAGTGAGCCGGCATAAATCTCAGGAGCCGTGTCGGATGCGGCAGCGCTCGGCAAGGATAATAGAGCGCAGCGCGTCCACCGCCGCCTCCAGGTCGTCGTTGGTGACCAGGTAATCGTACTGAGGAATGCAGACCAGTTCGGTGCGGGCGATGTCCAGGCGCGCGGCGATACGATCCTCGCTGTCGGTGCCGCGCGCGCGCAGACGGCGCTCCAATTCCTGGAGCGAAGGCGGCTGGATAAAGATGAGAATGGCCTCCGGCGCCAGGCGGCGCACCAGCAGCGCGCCTTTCACCTCGATCTTGAGAATGACATCCAGGCCGCGCTCCAATAATCGGGCGACCTCCTGGCGCGGCGTGCCGTAGAGGTTTTCGCCGTAGGGAGCGTACTCCAGAAAAAGATCCTGCGCGATGCCTGTTTCAAACTCCGACCGCGTCAGGAAAAAGTAGTCTACGCCATGTATCTCGCCGGGGCGGGGCGTGCGGGTCGTGGCGCTGACACTGCGGACCACGCCGGAGACGCGTTCCAGGAGTCGATCCAGCAGCGTGTCCTTCCCCACACCCGAAGGCCCGGAGACGACAAAGAGCAGCCCGCGCCGTGCCGGACTAGAGGCGGGCTCGGCGCTATCTGTAGGCAGGCAGACATTCCCAGGGTTCAAGCAGCACTCTCCATATCCATCCTACCCCCAGCGCGGCCTTCAGGTTCCTTCCGTTTTGGTTGCGGGCGAATGAATTCGCGGCAACTAAGGCACTAAACCCGCCTGCGCGGGTTCGTTTCTCCCCTCTCCCGGCGCTGCGGGAGAGGGGCCGGGGATGAGGGCAGTCGCCGTAGGGCGACTTTGTGCCTTGGTTGCTGCGGCTTGAGCCACCCGTAAAGAAAACGCGGGAGCGAATAGAACTAATACGTCATCAATTGCCATAAGAAGGCAAGAAATCTCTCTCTTGTTCTCGTTTTGACACTCGCGAGGGATCTTCTTGTCCCGCAATTATAACACGCGCACCGAACGGCGTCAACCCGCTCCGGCGCGTTGGCACAGACCGATGGCCCGTCCAGCTCTGTCGGCTTTCCGCTATTTTCGGCGTATCTCCCGTAGAGAGATAGAAAGATAAAAGACCAGGATCGGTTTCCCTGGAGGCGTTCCCGGAGGTCTCCCGCAGTATGAGCCAGGCCGACAAACGCTCCATCTCAGCGCCCTGACTCCTGCCGGTCATACCCGCAAATGTATGGTCGGTAACACCGCAGGGTCTTGACTTTTGTCTACTTTTGTGCTACAATAATGCAGCTTTTACAAAGATATTGATACTCATTGTCTATCGTTTGTTTCCCCGCTTGTTGCTCCGGGCGCTGTCCGGTTGGCACAGGGACCTTACGTTTGTTGGTTGCGGCATTGCAGCCGCCCGAAAGAGCGGAAGGGCTTTCCTGGCGCCAGCGTTAAGGAAAAGCGGGGCGGCGTGTGGAATAGACAGATGGAAACGGCGCGGCCCGCGCCCAAACGGAGGATACCCTGCAAATGGCAAGTAAGGCGGCGACAAAAGTCCCCCTGGATGATCCAGGCATCACGGAGACGAAGAAGAACGGCAGCAGCGAAGCGCCTGTGCGCACCGCAGAGGAACTGGCAGCGGAGATCGCGCAGCTGGAAAAGGCCGATTCCATAGGGCACGTATCGGTTGAGTACAACGCCGCGCAGATTCAGGTGTTGGAAGGGTTGGAGGCCGTGCGCCGTCGTCCCGCCATGTATATCGGCGGCACCGACGCCAAGGGCCTGCATCATCTCTTCGTCGAAGTCAGCGACAACGCCATTGATGAGGCGATGGCCGGCGTCTGCAACCGGATTGATGTCACCCTGCACGCCGACGACAGCGTCTCCGTCAAGGACAACGGGCGCGGCTTCCCGGTAGACATCAACAAAGAGTACAACATGCCCGGCGTCGAATTGGCGCTAACCAAGCTGCACGCGGGCGGTAAGTTCGACAGCGGCGCCTACAAGGTCTCCGGCGGTCTGCACGGCGTCGGCGTCTCCTGCGTTAACGCGACCTCCGACTGGCTGGAAGTCACCGTCTGGCGCGAGGGCAAGGTGCATAAGATCCGCTTTGAGCGCGGCATCACCACCGTACCGCTGCGTGTTGTGGGCAAGTGTAAGCCCAGCGAGCACGGCACGTTGGTACGCTGGCACGCCGATCCTCTCATCTTTGGCGATCACCGGTACGACGCGGAGAAGATCGAGCGCCGCCTGCGCGAGCTGGCCTATCTGAACAAGGAAGTCACGCTCACCTTCACCAACGAGCGCGACGTCGAGCCGATAGAGGTGGAGGAGAGCCTCGAAGAGGGCGAGAGCCAGCAGCCAATGCCCGGCAAGCCGGTCACCAAGGTCTTCCACTATCCTAAGGGCCTGGCCGAGTACGTAGAGCACCTCAATGAGACCAAAGACCCGCTCCACAAGCCGATCTACTTTGGCGGCGTGCGCGAGTCGACCATCGTTGAGATCGCCATGCAGTATACGCTGGGTTACCAGCACGAAACCATCCTGACCTTTGCCAATGCCATCAACACGCCCGATGGCGGCACGCACCTTTCCGGGTTCAAGACCGCGCTCACCCGCGTGCTCAACAACTACGCGCGCAAGAACGGCATTCTTAAGGAGAAGGAAGACAACTTCAGCGGCGACGATGTCCGCGAAGGTCTCTCCGCCGTTATCTCGGTCAAGCTGACGCATCCGCAGTTCGAGTCGCAGACCAAAGTCAAGCTCAGCAACAACGAGGTGGAGGGCATCGTCAACACCATTGTCTACGAGAAGCTGTCGGAGTACCTGGAGGAGAACCCGTCGGTCGCCCGCAAGATCATCGAGAAGGCGTTGACGGCCCAGCGCGCCCGCGACGCGGCCCGCAAAGCCGCTGAGCTGGTCAAGCGGCAGAGCGCGCTGGAGTCTAATTCCTTGCCCGGCAAGCTCGCCGACTGCACCGAGCGCGATCCGAAGAAATGCGAACTGTTCCTGGTCGAGGGCGACTCGGCAGGCGGCCCGGCCAAGCAGGGCCGCGACCGGCGCACGCAGGCCGTCCTCCCGCTGCGCGGCAAGATCCTCAACGCCGGTAAGACGCGCGTGGACAAGGTGCTGGAGAACGAAGAGATCCGCGCCATGATCACGGCCCTGGGCACCGGCATCTGCTACGGCAGCGATGAGGAAGAGAACGGCAACGGTAACGGGCACAGCGCCGAGGAAGGCAACGGCAAGGAGAAGAACGGCAACAACTACGACCTGTCTAAGCTGCGCTACGACAAGATCATCATCATGACCGACGCCGATGTGGACGGCGACCACATTCGCACGCTGCTGCTGACCTTCTTCTGGCACTACATGCGCCCACTGATCGAGACAGGCCATGTCTATATCGCCCAGCCGCCGCTCTACCGGATCAAGGTCGGCAAGAACGACCAGTACTACGCTAAGAACGAGGCCGAGCGGGACGCCGTCCTCAAGAGCCTGCGTAGCAAGCGCGATGTGACGGTCACCCGCTTCAAAGGGCTGGGCGAGATGGACGCTATTGACCTTGCCGAGACGACGATGGACGCCGACAAGCGCCGGCTGGCACAGGTCCAGATCGACTCGGAGAACCTGACTGCCGCCGTAGAGATGTTCGACATCTTTATGAGCGACAAAGTCGAGCCGCGCCGGGACTTCATCGTAGCCCACGCTAAAGAGGTCACCGACGTAGACTGGCACGGTTAATCTCCAGTACCTCTCTGGCCCCCACCCCCTTCCCCACTGCTAGGGTCGGCAAGGTTACGGCCCTTGCCTCCGCCTGGCGACACCTTGCGACAGCCCTCCGCTTGGCGATCCCCAACAACAGGGGAGGGAGCAGCCCTCACCCCCTGTCCCCCTCTCCCACAGCGTGGGAGAGGGGGAACGGAAGAGCCGGGTTCCCCCCTTCCCTACTCGCTCGTTCCTCGCTAGGGACGGGGGAAGGGGGGTTAGGTCAAGAACTCTTAGCGCGCGAGGAGGTTGGTATCGCCTCCTCGCGCGTTTTTATTTTTTTTGCCTGCTAATGGCCCCGCATGTGCAGGAATCTGGCCGCCGTATCGGGAAATTGGGGGCAGATCTGTTTTCCTCTGTAAGACCTCTTCCTGCGCTGTAACACGGGCTTAGAAGCTATCCTGGCGGTAGAGCGTCTGGAGTTCGAAACTGCTTCCGGGCGCGAGGCGCCTGTCTCCATTTGCAAACCGTGGCAGGAATTTCCGCCCTGCCGGATGAGTTCCCCATGCCGAAGCCGCACTCCTGTTCGCGGCTCCAGGCCCATATTTGTGCCGGTCCGATTCAACACGCACACGTTGACAAGGAGGGTGTCTTGATGGATGAAGAGCATACAAAGCGCTGTCCGCACTACCAGCTTTATTCGGAGCCATTAGGACTGGAGGGCCCGCCTGCGTATCTGGCCATACGTCGTTGTCTGTTAACGGAACGCCTGATCCGTCTTTTACGTCATTCCAATGACGGCGCTCTTCTAGCCGAAAAACTCGTCATCCATGCCACCAACGGCAAGGAATTTGCCTTTGTCGGGCCCGACCTGGAAGCGGTAACACAGCGCTCTTGCCTGGTAGGCCGCTGCGAGAAGCGTTGCACACCGGCTTACCACCAGCATCTGGAACGTTTTGGGCTTAGTGATTCCGGCGAAACGGAGATCACGTGCGAGGATCCGGAGGAGGAAAAGGATACGTCGCAGGATGCCCCCTCCTCAACGACGTATGTATAGGGGCAGAGAGCGTACAACTGAACCCTGCTCCGTATGAGGCGCACTCCATGGAACAAACTCGATGCCATCACTTTTCAATCGAAGTTGAAGAGATACGCCTTTCCAATGCCCCCGTGGTCTTGCGCGTGCCTATCCGTCGCTGCGCGCTGGCAGAACGCATGATGGGCTTGCTGGCTGCTACGGAGACCGCCCAGGAGATCGTCGGCAAACTGACCATCGGCGCCTCCAAGCGCTTCCTCACCGGCTCTACAGAAGAGCCCGACCAGGAGTCAGAGACGGAGGCGATACACGTGGCCTTTGGCCCAGACCTGGAGGCCATTCATCCCAATGAATGCACCGTTCAACGTTGCCTACAGAGCTGCACGCCAGGTTTCCGCATGATTTTGAGCCATTTTGGTCTTCAGGCCGATGCCGAAAGCGAAACGGGGAAGGGTTGCCTAGAGGATACGACCAGCGCCTCCGATGCCGACGCCCTCATCACCCCCAGCAACGACAACTAACGTGAGCGCTATTGACTCGCCGTTTCCTTATCGTCCGGTTTCACTACCGTACACTTTTCCTGTCGGGACAGAACCGTCTGATCCAGAGTGGCACCGGAACCGGTAAGCCTTCGTTGAGGCAATACTCGATCCAGAGTAAACCGATCTGAAACAAGCTCAGATCGCA
>Ga0209810_1000462_pt1 | contig 90157 bp, 80 predicted proteins | sample Coa_R1_7_FD_187159 | JGI IMG/M metagenome (GOLD analysis project Ga0209810, IMG submission 187159) | Surface soil microbial communities from Centralia Pennsylvania, which are recovering from an underground coalmine fire - Coalmine... | ecosystem: Environmental > Terrestrial > Soil > Unclassified... | reverse complement strand
CGCAGTACCTTGGGCATGGAGCAGCCTCCCCTCCCGTGGTGTCTTGGTTGTCTGCCAAGATCTCCGATTCACCACGCTGGGCGCTGCTCCTTGAATTTCGAATTTCAACTAACCCTGGGACACCCTCGGCGTGCCCGCCCCTCCCCCTTACTATCCGATCGCGGTCGACCGCGTGCGCTACGCGGGCGAGCCGGTCGCGGTCGCCATCGCCACGTCCCGCTACGCCGCCGAGGACGCGGTGGACGCCGTGGTCGTCGAGTACGAGCCGCTGCCGGCCGTCGCCAGCATTCAGGCCGCGCTCGCGCCGGACGCGCCCCGCGTGCACGACGGCCTGCCGTCCAACGTCGTGCTGCACCGGACCTTCACGTACGGTGACCTCGACGGCGCGTTCGCCGGGGCGGAGGTGGTCGTCGAGGACGACTACCGGTTCCCGCGATACGCGTCGACCCCGATCGAGACCTACGGCGTGATCGCGGCGTACGATCCGGCCGACGGCGCGTACACGGTCTGGTGCAACTTCCACGGCCCGTTTTCGATGCACGCGCTCATGGCGCGCGCGCTCCGCGTGCCGGAACACAAGCTGCGCCTGATCATCCCGGCGGATATCGGCGGATCGTTCGGCATCAAGACGATGCTGTACCCGTATGCCGTGCTCGTGGCCGCGGCGGCACGCATCGCCGGCGTGCCGGTCCGGTGGATCGAGGACCGGCGGGAGCACCTGCTGGCGAGCAGCAGCGGCGCCGACCGCGAGATGCACCTCGCGGCGGCCCTGACGCGGGACGGTCGGGTCCGCGGCCTCCGGATTCGGGCGACGGACAACGTGGGCGCCTACATCCGAGCCCCCGAGCCCGGATGCCTCTTCCGCACCCACGGCAACACGACCGGCCCGTATGCGATCGCCGCGGTCGGCCTGGATCTCCGCGCGGTCCTCACGAACACCGCGCCGACGGGCCTCAACCGCGGCTACGGCAACCAGCAGCTCTCCTTCGGGCTGGAGCGCCTGATGGACACGATCGCGGAGACGCTGGGACTCGACCCGGCGGAGGTGCGGGCGCGCAACCTGCTGCCGCGGGACGCCTTCCCGTACCGGACGCCGACCGGCGGGCTCTACGACAGCGGCGATTACCCGCGGGCGTTCCGGCGCCTCCTCGAGCGGGCCGACTACGCGGGCCTCCGGCGCGCACAGGCGGAGGCCCGGCGTGGCGGGCGCCTGGTCGGGATCGGCCTGGCGGCGGCCGTGGACCCCTCCGTGTCCAACATGGGGTACGTCGACCTCGCCTACCCGGCGGCGGAGCGGCGACAGCGCGCCAAGAGCGGCGCCGCCGAGGCGGCCACGCTGACCGTGGATCCCACTGGGGCGGTGACGCTGCTGCTCAGCACGGCGCCCGAAGGACAGGGGCACGAGACCGTGGCCGCGCAGATCGTGGCCGACGAGCTCGGCGTGGACCCCGGCCAGATCCGCGTCGTGGCGCGCATGGACACCCTGACCCACGCGTGGACGATCTCTTCGGGATCGTACTCCAGCCGATTCGCCGGCGCCGGCGCCAGCGCGGTAGCGCAGGCGGCGCGACGGCTGCGCGAGAAGATCGTGCGCATCGCGGCCCACCTGCTCGAGGCCGGCCCGGAGGACATCGAGGTCGCCGGGGGGGAATGCCGCGTGCGGGGCGCCCCGCAGCGGGCCGTCTCGATCCGGCGCATCGCAGGGGCGGCCCACTGGGATGCACGGAGCCTGCCTCATGGCACCGAGCCAGGTCTCCACGTGACCGCGTTCTTCACCCTGCCCACCGTGGACCGCGTCTCCGACGCCGACGAGGTCAACTCCTCGGGGACCTACGGGTTCATCGCGGAGCTCGCGGTCGCGGAGGTGGACCCCGAGACGTGGGAGGTCCGGTGCTCCCGGTACGTCGCCGTGCACGATGCGGGCACGATCCTCAACCCCCTGCTGGCCCTGGGCCAGGTCCACGGCGCCGCGGTCCACGGGCTCGGCGGCGCGCTGTACGAGCACCTCGCCTACGATGCCGACGGGCAGCTCCTCACGGCATCGTTCATGGACTACCTCTGCCCCACCGCGGCGGAGGCGCCCGCGTTCGATGTCGAACACGTCGAGACGCCGTCCCCGCTCAGCCTGCTCGGCGCGAAGGGGCTGGGCGAGAGCAGCGCGATGACGGCACCCGTCCTGCTCGCCAACGCGGTGGCGGACGCCCTGCGGCCGCTCGGGATTCCCGTCCGCGAGCTGCCCCTGACGCCCGACAGGCTCGCGGCGTGGGCGCGGCGCCGGAGGGCCGCGTCGTGAGCCCTGTGGCCTCGCTGCGTGAGTGGATCGAGTGGCTCCGCGGCCGCGGCGAGCTGGAGCTCGTCTCCCGTCCCGTGTCGCGGCGGTTCGAGATCGCGGCCCTCGCCCACCGGTTCGACGGTCGCAAGGCGGTGCTGTGCCCCCGCGTCGAGGGGCACGCCATGCCGGTCGTCGCGAACTGCGCCACCCGGCGCGACCTGTACGCCGCCGCCGCGGGGGTGGAGCCCACGGAGCTCCTCGACCGGTTCGCCGCGGCGATCGACGCCCCCCGGCCGTGCCGGATCGTCGAGCAGGCTCGGGTGCAGGAGGTCGTGATCCGGGAGGCGATCGACATCGGCACGCTCCTCCCGGTTCCCCTCCACCACGAGCGGGACGCCGGCGCGTACATCACGGCCGGCGTGGTGATCGCCCGCGACCCCGAGACCGGGCGACGGAACGCGTCCATCCACCGCCTCCAGGTCCTGGAGCGCGAGACGCTCGGGATCCTCATCCTGCCGCGCCACCTGTGGCACCTGTACCTGGAGCGGGAGGCGCGGTCCGCGCCGCTCGAGGTGGCGGTGGCGATCGGGCTCGACCCCCTCACCCTCCTGGCCTCCCAGGCGATCACACCGCCGGGGGTGGACGAGCTCGAGATCGCGAGCGCGCTGCGGGGATCGCCGCTCCCGCTTGCAAGGTGCGTCAGCGTGGACCTGGAGGTGCCGGCGGAGGCGGAAATCGTCCTGGAGGGCGTGATCCCGCCGCACCTCCGCAGGGTGGAAGGCCCGTTCGGCGAGTTCCCGCGGTACTACGGGCCGCCCTCCGAAAAGCCGGTCCTTCAGGTCCGCGCGGTCACGCACCGGCGGGACGCGATCTACCAGACGATCCTTCCGGCGGGACGGGAGCACCTGCTCCTCGGCGGCATCGCGCGCGAGGCGTCGCTCCTGCGGGCGCTGCGGGCCAGCGTCCCCGCGGTCGCCGGCGTGCACCTGACGCCCGGAGGCGCGTGCCGGTATCACGCGGTCGTCGCCCTGCGCAAGCGGCACGAGGGGGACGCGCGCACGGTGCTGTTCGCGACGTTTGCCACGATCCCGGAGGTCAAGCACGTGATCGTCGTCGACGAGGACGTCGACATCTACGATCCGGAGGAGGTCGAGTGGGCCGTGGCGACCCGATGCCAGGCCGACCGCGACGTGCTGATCGTCCCGCGCGCCAAGGGATCCGAACTCGACCCCTCGTCGGCAGACGGGCTGGGCGCCAAGATGGGCATCGACGCGACGATCCCGCTGGACGCGCCGGCCGAGCGGTTCCTCCGTATCCGGATCCCGCTGGAGGAGTTCCAGCCGTGACGGCCCCGCGCCGCGCCGCGGGCCCGCGGGCCGCCCCCGGGGTCCACGCGTAGGCCGATGGCGCGCATCGTCCCCTCCGTCGCGCGCGCGATCGACGCGCTGGACGCGCTGGCGGACGCTCCGGACGGCCTGACGCTCGCCGCGCTGAGCCGGCGGCTACGCGTCCCCAAGAGCACGCTCCACGCGATCCTGGGCACGCTCAGCCGGAGGAGCATGGTGGAGTTCCTGTCCGACCGCGCAGGCTACCGCCTGGGTCCCAAACTCGCCGAGCTCGGCGTGACCGCCGGAGGCCAACGCCAGCTCGTCGAGACGGCGTACCCGTTCCTGGAGCGGCTGGTCCGCGACACCGGCGAGAGTTGCTTCTTGGGCGTCCCCGCGGCGGACCCGATGGAGACGATCTACGTCGGCAAAGTGGAGAGCCCGCACGCGATCCGCTACAGTGCGGACCTCGGCGAACGCCGGCCGAGCCACGCCACGGCGGCCGGCAAGATGCTGCTGGCGAGCCTGTCGGACGGCGCGCTACGCGCGCTCCTGCGGGGGCGCGCGCTCCCGCGGTTCACGCCGCGGACCATCACCGACCCGGCGGCGCTGCTGCGCGACCTCCGCCGCATCCGCGCCCGCGGGTTCGCGCTGACCGTGGACGAGCGCATCGTGGGGGCCAGCGGGATCGCCGCGCTGATCCGCTACGCTCCGGGGCGGGTGGCGGCGCTCTCGGTCATCGGGCCGACCGGACGGATCCGGGCGCGCCTCAGGCACCACATCCCGCTGCTCCTCCGCGCCGTCCGCGGGATCGAGGCCGCGATGGGGCAGGCTTCCAGCGCGCCCGGGGCGCCGCCCCATGGCTCACGCCGCCGCGCGACGATCCCCGGCGCGGGGAGGGCGTGCCCGGGGGACGGGACGCCCCCGACCCAGGCGCGCGCGGCGACCTCCCGGGGCGCGGGGCCACGCCGGCGGGCGTAGGGGGGACAGGGATGCACCTGGCGACGATGCTCGAACTCGCGGCCGAACGCCATCCGGAGGCCGAGGCGATCGTCGACGAGCGTGGACGGTACACGTACGCCCGGTGGCACGAGCGCATCGAGCACGTCGCCGCGGGCCTGGCGGAGCTGGGGGTGCGCGCAGGCGAGTTCGTCGCCTGCGTCACCCGGAACTCCGAGGCGATGGCGACCGTGTACTTCGCGCTGCACCGGCTCGGCGCGGCCGCGGTCCCGCTCAACTTCCGGTGGAGCGCGGGGGAGCTGGCGTACGCGCTGCGCGACTCCGGCGCGGTCGGCGTCCTGTACGAGCAGACGACGGCCGGCAGGGTCGCGGAGGCCCTCGGGCAGGCGCCGGGCTGCCGGATCCGCGTGCAGGCAGGCCCGGCCGCCGATGGCGCCGTGTCGTTTGCGCAGCTCGTCGCGAGCGGCGCGCGGCGGCCGACCGCCGCGAGACGCGACGACGACATCAACGTCATGCTGTACACGAGCGGGACGACCGGGCGGCCCAAGGGCGTGCCGCGCACCCACCGGAACGACTACGCGGCGACGGTGGCGATGATCATCGAGCACGGCCTCGGGCGCTTCGAGCGCACGCTCGGCGTCATGCCCCTCTACCATACCATGGGCCTCCACTCGCTGCTCAGCATGGTGTTCCTCAACGGCGCCTTCATCGTGATGTCGCAGTTCGACCCCGACGCGGCGCTGCGGCTGGTTGCCCGCGAGCGGATCGGCTCCCTGTATCTCGTCCCCACGCTCTTCCACGAGCTGGTCCGCCGGTGCGCCGAGGTGCCCGCGGACCTCTCCTGCGTCCGCAAGCTCGCGTTCGCGGGCGCGCCGATGACGTCGACGCTCGTGCGCGCGTTGATCGACCGGTTCCGCCCCGAGACCTTCGTGAATCACTACGGCAGCACGGAAGTCTACATCCACAGCACGAACGCGCGCCTCGAGGCGTCCCCGACCTCCGCCGGCCGCGCGGCGTTCCACACCCGCCTGCGCGTGGTGGCCGCCGATCCCGACCGGCGCGTCGGTCCGGAGGAGGTCGTACCGCAGGGCGAGGTGGGAGAGATCATCGTGGATGCCCGCTCGCCGGAGGCGTTCGGCGGGTACCACAACCGCCCCGAGGCGACCGCGCGGGCGCTGCGCGACGGCTGGTACTTCACGGGCGATACCGGGTACCTGGACGATCGAGGGGAAATCCACGTGACCGGCCGGGTGGACGACATGATCATCACGGGCGGGGAGAACGTCCACCCGGTCGAGGTGGAGGACGTCCTGGCGTCCCACCCCGGGGTGCTCGACGTGGCCGTGGTCGGGCTGCCGGACGAGAAGTGGGGCCAGATCGTGGCGGCGTTCGTCGTGCCCGCGGGGGAGGCGCCCACGCCGGAGGAGCTCGACCGGCTGTGCCTGGAGAGCCGGCGGCTCGCGCCGTTCAAGAGGCCGCGCCGCTACGTCTTCGTCCGCACGATTCCCAGGACGGCGTCGGGGAAGATCCTTCGCCGCGAACTGCGCGAGGGCAGGTACGAGCCTGTGGCCCCCATGGAGGAGCAGGCGGGAGCCCGCCCCCAGACGACGTCGGACTGACGCGGAGCCTCGCGCGGCGCACGGTCAGCCCATCACCGCCCCGCCGTCCACGACGAAGGTCTGGCCGGTGATGAAGTCGCTCTCGGGCGAGGCCAGGAACAGGACGGTGCCGACGAGGTCCTCCGGCACCATCGCCCGCCTGATCGCCCGAGCCTGGGATGCCTGCGCGAGGTACTCGGGCGGGTTGAGCCGGGCCGACGCGTCGTTCGACACGAGCCCGGGGGCGACCGCGTTCACCGAGATGTTGCAACCCCCGAGCTCCCGCGCCAGCGCGCGCGTGAGCCCGATCACGGCGGCCTTCGAGGCCACGTAGTGGACGAACCCCGGCGTGCCCACGTAGGCGACGGCCGAGGAGATGTTGATGATCTTTCCGCACCCCTGGCGTTGCATCGTGGGCGCGACCGCCTTGACACACTGCCAGACGCCGCGCGCGTTGACGGTCAGCACCCGGTCCCACTCCTCGACGGTGATCTCATCGAACGGCCTCTTGCGCTCCAGGTCCAGGTAGATGGCGGCGTTGTTCACGAGGATGTCGATCCTCCCAAACGCCTCGATCGTGGCCCGGGCCATCCGTGCGGTGTCGCCTTCGCTCGTCACGTCGGTGCGGACGAACACGGCGCGAGCACCCGCACGGGTGGCGAGGAGCTCGCGCGCCAGCGCCTCGCCCGGGGACTCCAGGACGTCGGCGATCACGACATCCGCCCCCGCCGCGGCCAACGCCCGCGCGTAGACCGCCCCGATCCCTCTGGCCGCTCCGGTGACGATCGCCGCCCGCCCCGCCAGTCGTGCCGCGTCCATCGAGGCCGCCCGCCCCGCCCCTCACTCGAACCGGCCCCGGGTCTCCGGGGACAGCGCGCTGCCGATCAGGTACAGCACGATCGCGGCGACCAGGAAGGAGACGAGGCTGACCGGGATGCGCTGGATGGACCGGCTGGCGAGCGTCACGAACGTGGGGACGATGCCGCCGATCGCAAAGCCGATGTTCCAGGAGAGCGCCGTCCCGCTCGCCCGGATCGCCGTGGGGAAGCGCTCGTTGAGGAACACGAGGATGGGCGCGTAGGCCATGTTGCCGAGGAAGGCCAGCAGGAGCGCGGAGCCGACGATCGCGCCGAAGGCGCCGGCCTGGAGGCGCGCGAGCTGGAGGTACCCGAGGGGAATGAGGATCAGGTTGACGCTGCCCATGAGCAGGAACGTGTTCCTCCTCCCGATCATCTCGCTGAGCTGGCCAAAGATCGCGACCGCGAGGATGACGATCAGGCTCGTCCAGATCAGGACCTGCCCCGCGACCGGTCGCGGGAGCCCGTTGATCACGACCAGAAACGACGGGAGGTACCCCGAGGTCAGGTAGTACTGCGTGCCAGCTCCGGCCACGATCATCAGGTTCACCAGCACGACGCGGAGGTACGGCCGGGAGAACACGGCGCGGAGGGGCGCCCGCTGAATCTTCTCCTTCCGGGCTTGCAGCTGCGTCCACAGCGGGGACTCCTCCACCGCCTCGAAGATGAAGAAGCTGAAGATCGCGCCGACGATCCCCGTGAAGAACATGACCCGCCATCCCCACGTGGCGAACGCCGGCCCGGGGAAGAGCGAGGAGACCGCGTAGAACGCGAGCGAGGCCAGCAGGGCGCCGATGCTCGCGCCCCCGCCCCCGATCAGACCGGACATCAGCCCGCGCCACCGCGGGGCGATCGTCTCGGTCGTGAGCGTATGCGTCGACGCGACGACGCCGCCGACGAAGACGCCTTGGATCAGCCGCAGGGCGATGAACAGCGCCGCCGCGGCGAGGCCCACCTGCGGGACGGTGGGGAGGGTCCCCAGGAGCGCCGTGGCGAGGCCGACGCCGAACACCGCCGTCGTCATCGCCCGCTTCCGCCCGTACCGGTCAGCGTAGGGGCCGAAGATCGCCGCCCCGACCGGGCGCATGATCAGGGTCACCGCGAACGACGCGTAGGCGCCGGCGAGGGAAAGCGTGGGGACCTTGGATGGAAAGAAGAGGGCGCCGATCGTCGGCGCCACGAACAGGATGAGGAAGAGATCAAAGAGGTCGAAGGACCACGCCGCGATCGAGGCGAAGCCGGCGGCCCACACCTGCCGTCGCGTCGGCGCCACCGCTGTAGCCACGGCCATCCCCCCTTCACCCGCGGGAGGCGTGCGTGCGCGGCCGGGCACCCGCGAGCCGTTCGGACGCCGGCGCGCGGCCCGCCGCCCGCGTTCCGATTGGGGAACACAGTTCCTGGACCGAGACGGCTGTTCGACGCGCGCGCTGATCGCTCCTCGGACCGGAGGCGTTCGACCTGCTCCCCGGCGTGGTGGCCCGCGCGCAGCGTCCCCGGCCGGCATCCGTCGGTTCGATGGCGGACCCCCCTCTCGGAGGCCCGTATCACTCGACGGTGTCGAGGACGAGCGGGCCCGGCGCCCGCGCATCCCGCCCGATCCGGTACGCGGCCCGCACCCGGGCCGCCGCCGGGGCGAGGCGCTCGGCCTGTGAGGCGTGGAGCGTCACGAGCGGCTCGCCCCGACGCACCGGGTCGCCGAGCTTGCGGTGGATCACGATGCCCGCCGCAGGGTCGATGCGCTCGTCCCCGCGGGGCCGCCCGGCCCCCAGCAGGATCGCGGCGTGGCCCAGCGCCTCCGCATCGACCGCGGCGACGGTCCCCTCCGCCTCCGCTCCCACGGGCTCCTGGATCGGCGCGCGCGGCAGCCGCTCCGGGTGCGCGACGACGCCGGGGTCCCCTCCCTGAGCCGCCACCATCTCCGCAAGCGTCCGCAGGGCGTCGCCCCGCGCCAGCCGTTCCTCCAGCGCGGCCCGGGCGGCCGCCGCATCCGGCGCCCGCCCGGCGACCAGGAGCATCCGCGCGCCGAGCGCGAGGCACAGCTCGCGCAGGTCCTCCGGGCCCTCGCCCCGGAGCGTGCGCACCGCCTCCTCTACCTCGAGCGCGTTGCCCACGGCCCGGCCGAGCGGCTGCTCCATGCTGCTGACCACGGCGACGGTGCGCCGGCCGACCTCGCGTCCGATCCCGACCATCGCCTCGGCGAGCGCGCGGGCCTCGGGGAGCGTCTTCATGAACGCCCCGCTCCCAACCTTCACGTCCAGCACGATCGCGCTCGATCCGGCGGCGAGCTTCTTGCTCATCACGCTCGACGCGATCAGGGGAACGCTATCCACGGTGGCGGTCCGGTCCCGCAGCGCGTAGAGGAGCTTGTCGGCCGGCACGAGCTGCGCCGACTGGCCGGCGATGGCGCAGCCGATCCGGTTGACCTGGTCGATCAGCTCGCGCGGGGACAGCTCGGTCCGCAGCCCGGGGATCGATTCGAGCTTGTCGAGCGTCCCGCCGGTGTGCCCGAGCGCCCGCCCGGAGAGCTTCGCGATGCGGACGCCGGCGCTGGCCGCGAGCGGCACGAGCACGATCGAGGTCTTGTCCCCCACCCCGCCGGTGCTGTGCTTGTCCACGGTGCGGCCGCGGATCCCGCTCAGATCGAGCGTCTCGCCGCTGCGCACCATCGCCAGCGTGAGCGCGGCGGTCTCGCGGCTGCTCATCCCGCGAAAGTACACGGCCATCAGCAGCGCCGCGATCTGCTCGGCCGGCACCTCGCCACGGACGTAGCCCCCGACGAGCCAGGCGATCTCCTCCGCCGCCAGCTCCTCGCCGTTGCGCTTCTTCTTGATCAGATCGTAGGCCCGCATCATCGCTCCACGTCGCCGAGACCCGGCGGTGGATCACGACAGGCCGTTCACCCCGTCAGGACGGCAGGTCCCGCACGACCCGGCGGATGAGCCGGGCGAGCCGCGGCGCGATCGCGCGCGCCGCCGCGAGCACGTCCTCGTGCCCCACCGGTGCCGGGGCGGCGCCGGCCCGCCGGATCGCGTTGGTGATCGCCGCGACCCCGAGCACCCGCAGGCCGGCGTGGCGGGCGACGATCACCTCGGCGACCGTGGACATCCCGACCGCGTCCGCGCCCCAGCGGACCAGCATCTCGACCTCCGCCGGGGTCTCGTAGGAGGGCCCCAGCACGCCGACGTAGACGCCGGTGCGGACCGGGAGGCGCTCCTCGCGCGCGGCGGCCTCGGCCAGCGCGCGGAGCGCCGGATCGTACGCCTCGCGCATGTCCGGAAACCGAGGACCGAGCGTCTCGTCGTTCGCTCCCACGAGCGGGTTCGTCCCGGAGAAGTTGATGTGGTCCGCGATGATCATGAGGTCCCCGCTGTGGAACTCCCGGCTGAGGCCCCCCGCCGCGTTCGTGACGACCACCGTGCGGGCGCCGAGCGCGGCCAGGAGGCGGATCGGAAGCGTGATCTGCTCCGCGCTGTAGCCCTCGTAGAGGTGACACCGGCCCTGGAGCACGGCCACGGCGCGTCCCTCCAGGCGACCGAGGATCAGCCGGCCGGTGTGGCCGGGGACGGTGGGCACGGGCACGTGGGGGATCTCCGCGTAGGGGATCGCGTCCGGCCCCTCCACGGCGTCGGCGAGCGCGCCGAGCCCGCTGCCCAGCACGAGCCCCACCTCGGGGACGAGCGCAGCGCGCGCCCGCACCGCCCGGCGTGCCTCGTCGAGCCGCTCACGCAGGGTCACGGGGCCCTCCCGATCCCGGCGCGCGCGCACGCAACGGCCGCGCCCGTTTGCGTCATGCGGCGATCGCCTCGCCGAGCAGGCTCATTCCGACCCGGGGCAGCGGGCCGCCGAGCGCCTCCGCCACCGTCGCGCCGACGTCGGCGAACGTCAGGCGCAGGCCCAGGTCCGCGCCGGCCCGGACGCGGGGACCTGCCACGAGCAGCGGCACGAGTTCGCGCGTGTGGTCGGTGCCCGGCGTGGTGGGGTCGTTCCCGTGGTCCGCGGTGATGATCAGGAGGTCGCGCGTCCCCAGACCGGACGCGATCGGCCCGAGCGCGGCGTCGATCCGCTCGAGGTCCTCCCCGTAACCGCGGGGATCGTTGCGGTGGCCGTAGAGGGTGTCCAGATCCACGAGGTTCGTGAAGATCAACCCGTGCGCCACGCCGTCGAGGGCTCGGCGCGTCTGCCTGAGCCCGTCCAGGTCGTCGTGCGTGTGCACGGTGCCGGTGATCCCGCGCCCGGCGAATAGATCCGCGACCTTGCCGATCGCGACGACGCTGAGGCCGGCGTCCGCGAGGCCGTCGAGGACCGTCGGCTCCGGGGGCGGGAGCGAGAAGTCGCGTCTCCGGTCGGTCCTCGCGAACCGGCCCGGGGGGCCGGTGAACGGCCTCGCGATGACGCGGCTCACCGCGTGCGGGCCGGCCAGGATCTCGCGGGCGATGCGGCAGTAGCGGTACAGGTCCTCCACCGGCACGCGCTCCTCGTGCGCCGCGATCTGGAACACGCTGTCGGCCGACGTGTACACGATCGGCCGGCCGGTGCGCAGGTGCTCCTCGCCCAGCTCGGCGATGATCTGGGTGCCGGAGGCGGGCCGGTTGCCGAGCACCCGACGGCCGATCCGCTCCTCGAACGGCTCGATGACATCGGGAGGGAACCCGTGCGGGTACGTGGGAAACGGCCGCTCGAGCAGGACGCCCGCAAGCTCCCAGTGCCCGGTCGTGCTGTCCTTGCCGGCGGAGGCCGGCGCCATCTTCCCGAACGCCCCGGCCGGCGCCGGGTCGGGCGGCACGCCCTGGATCGCCGCGAGCCAGCCGAGCCCGAGGCGGCCGAGCACGGCGAGGTGCAGGCCGCCGCAGGCCTGCGCGACGTGCGGCAGCGTGCTCGCGCCGCGATCCCCGTAGCGCGCCGCGTCGGGCGCCTCGCCGACCCCGGCGCTATCGAGGACGATGAGGACGACGCGGTCGCACGCCACCGCGCTCACATGCCGAACCGCTCGCAGGCCAGCAGGATCCCGACGATCGACTTGCCGTCCCGGATCTCACCGGCGCCGATCCGGCTGCGGGCCTCCGCGAGCGGCAGCGCCTCCACGCGGAGGTCCTCCTCCTCGCGCTCCGCGGCGATCGGGCGGAGGTCCCGGGCCAGGAACACGTGCATCTCCTCGGTGAGCACGCCCGGCGCCGTGTAGAACGACGCCAGCCGCTCCCACTGCCCCGCGGCCTGGCCCACCTCCTCGGCCAGCTCGCGTCGGGCGCAGGCGTCCGGGCTCTCGCCCGGCTCCAGCGTGCCGGCCGGCACCTCCAACAGATCGGCGCCGACCGCGCGGCGGAACTGCCGGACCAGCAGGGCGCGGGCGTCGGGCAGGAGAGGGACGATCGCCACGGCGCCTGGGTGTTCGACGATCTCGAAGGTGACGCGCCGGCCGCTCGGCATCTCGACGTCGTCGAGGCGCAGCGAGATGACACGGCCCCCGAACACCCGGCGGCTCCCGAGGAGGCGGCCCGTCACGCTCGCCCACCCCCCGCATCGGCTCCGGCGCGGCGACATCGGTCACAGGAGCCGCAGGATCTCCGGCGCCATGCTCGTAGCGCGGCGTCGCGCACGGTCGACCGGGGGACGCGCCGGGCCTGCGCGGCGCGCCCCCCGCGGCCGATCCGTCTCGCTGCAGCTCCCGTCAGACTTCGGAGATCATGCACTACGGCGTCGCTGCGTTCGTCCGGAGGCAGGTGAGGCGGGTGTGGGGGCTCGCCTGAGCACGCCCCTGGGCCCCCGACGAATCGCGGGCTGCGATTCGTTGGGGTGGGAATCCCTTCCCCGACGGCCCGCGGAGGCAAGCCCCCCCACCCCGCCGTAGCTGCCACGGAACTGCTGCACAGCTGCACTAGGCCCCGGCCGGCGCGCCCGAGGCCTCGTAGATGGGCGTACCCCCGCGCGCGGCCAGCTCGCGGAACGCGCCGAGGATGCGCAGGGTCACCGGGCCGGGCGTGCCCGTCCCGATGGTGCGGCCGTCGAGGAGGACGACTGGCCCCAACTCGGCGCCCGTGCCGGTGAGGAAGCACTCGTCGGCCGTGTACATGTCGTGGAGGGTCAGGATCTGCTCGCCGGCCGGGATCCCCAGCCTCTCGCACAGGTCGAGCACGGTCTGCCGGGTGATCCCCCGCAGGATGCCGAGGTGCGCCGGAGGGGTCAGGACGCGCCCCTGCGCCACGATGAAGATGTTATCGGCCGTGCACTCCGCGACGTACCCCTGTGAGGTCAGCATCAGGCCCTCGTCCACGCCGGCCAGGTTGACCTCGATCCGGGCCATGATGTTGTTGAGGTAGTTGCACGTCTTGATGCGGGGGTTGAGCACGTCGACCGGCCGCTGCCGCGTGCTCGTCGTGATCAGGCGCAGCCCCGTGCGGTACGCCTCCTCGGGGTAGAGCTGGATCGCGTCCACGATGATCACGACGCTGGGCCGGGGGCACTTGCGGGGATCGATGCCGAGATCCCCGGGGCCCCGGGAGATCACCGGCCGGATGTAGGCATCGCGCAGGCCGGTCCGCCGCACCGTCTCGACGATCGCCTGGGCCATCTCTTCGCGGGTCATCGGGACGGCGATGCCGATCGTGTGCGCCGACTCGAACAGGCGGTCGACATGGGCCTCCAGCTTGAAGATGCGTCCGTTGTACGCGCGGATCCCCTCGAAGACCCCGTCCCCGTAGAGGAAGCCGTGGTCGTAGACCGACACCGTGGCCTCCTCTTTGGGCACGAACCGGCCGTTCACGTACGTCACGAGGCTCATGTGGACCCTCCCCGGAGAAGCGCCTCACACCACGCGGGGCGTCGACGTCGCTTCCTTCGCCCCGGGCGGCGGACGCTCCTCTGCAACGCCGGGAGGGTCGCCCTCCCACGCGGGGGCGGGGCGACGTCGTCCCCCGCGGCGCCGGCTCCAGGCGCGCGGTGACGCCTGGAGCCGGCGCGGCCCTTCGGCGAGGGCGTGGGCCCCGGCGTCGGAGGGCGGGCAGCGCGCGAGCGGCTTGCGCCAGACGCCCGAAGGGCGCGTCCCCGACGAGGGGCCCTTCGGGCGCGCAACGTTCACGCCTGCCCCGCCGACGGCTGAAGGCCGCGCCCGGGAACGGCGAGGACGTGCCCCGGGCGCCGCGCAGGCCCGACGCGCGCCCGCCCGGCCGGACGGGTCAGCGCGCGTCGGAGACGCTCGCGTCGCCGATCGATGCTTCGATGCCGGCCGGAGAGGTCGCCCGCGCGTGGCGCAGCGCGGCGGCGATGAACTCGCGGTAGAGCGGGTGGGGCCGGTTGGGGCGCGACCGGTACTCCGCGTGGAACTGCGTGCCGAGGAACCACGGGTGGCCGGTCAGCTCGATGATCTCGACGAGCTGGCGATCGGGGTACACGCCGGTCACGCGCAGCCCGTGCTGGGTCAGCAGCGGAAGGTAGGCGTTGTTCACCTCGAACCGGTGGCGGTGCCGCTCCTGCACCTCGTCGACGCCGTACGCCGCCCGGGCCAGCGAGCCCGGCGCGAGACGGCAGCGGTACAACCCCAGGCGCATCGTGCCGCCCTTGTGCGTCACCGCCTGCTGCTCGGGCAGAAGGTCGATCACCGGATACGGGGTCGCCGGATCGACCTCCGTCGTGCTCGCGCCGACGAGGCCGCAGACGTTCCGCGCGAACTCCACCACGGCCCACTGCATGCCATAGCACACGCCGAAGAACGGGATCCGGTGGGCGCGAGCGTAGTGGGCGGCTTTGACCTTGCCCTCCACGCCGCGGGCGCCGAACCCCGGGCACACCAGGACGCCGTCGTACCCTGCGAGCCGCGCCGCCACGCCGGCGTCGTCGAGGGCCTCCAGCTCCTCCGCATCGTGCTTCGTGATGAGCACCCGGCACCCGGACGCGATGCCGCCGTGTCGCAGCGCCTCTTCGATGCTGACGTAGGAGTCCTCGTTGCCCATGTACTTGCCGACGAGGGCGATGTGCACGGTCGCGGTGGGATGGAGGATGCGGTCCACGATCTCGCGCCACTCCGCGAGATCCGGCGTGCGCTCGGGCAGGCCGAGGCGCCGTTCGATGACGCGGGCGATCCCCTCCTCTTCGAGGATGAGCGGGACCTCGTAGATGCTTCGGGCGTCGATCGCCTGGATCACCGCCTCCGCGGCGACGTCGCAGAACAGCGCGAGCTTTTCCCGCACCGACCGGGAGAGCGGGCGCTCGGTCCGGCAGACGACCACGTCGGGGTGGATCCCGATGCTGCGCAGCTCCCGGACGCTGTGCTGGGTGGGCTTGGTCTTCAGCTCGCCGGCGCCGCGCAGATACGGGACCAGCGAGACGTGCACGTACATCACGTGACTTTCCCCGATGGAGCGCTTGAACTGGCGGATCGCCTCGAGGAACGGCAGGCTCTCGATGTCGCCAACCGTCCCGCCCACCTCGACGATCATGATCTCCGCCGCCGCGTCGCGCGCCACCCGTGTGATCTCGTCCCGGATCTCATTGGTCACGTGGGGAATGACCTGCACCGTCCCGCCCAGGTACTCGCCGCGTCGCTCGCGCGCGATCACGGCGCCGTAGATCTTGCCCGTGGTGGTGTTGTTCTGCCGGCCGAGGTGCTCGTCGATGAACCGCTCGTAGTGGCCGAGGTCCATGTCCGTCTCCGCCCCGTCGTCGGTGACGAACACCTCGCCATGCTGAAACGGGTTCATCGTGCCCGCATCCACGTTCACGTACGGGTCGAACTTCAGCAGCGTCACCCGCCACCCCCGGCTCTTCAGCAGCCGGCCGATCGACGCGGACGTGATGCCCTTCCCGAGCCCCGACGCCACGCCCCCGGTCACGAAGATGTACTTCGTCGTCTCCAGCGTCATCGCCCGCGTCCTCCCCCCGCTCCGCGTCTCGTGCGCATCGGCCTCGTCTTCACCGCTCTCCCCAGATGAGCTTGTTCCGCAGCACCGTGTAGAAGCCGCCGCGGCCCAGCCGGACGAGACGGGTCCGGTGCGGGGAGCGCTCGACCCGCACCTCGTCGTCGCCCTCGAGCGGAAAGCCCTGCTGCCCGTCCACGGTGAGCACGGGGGGCGCGGGCGGCGGCGTCCCCACCGGGCGCGCGCGCACCGTGATCACGTCCGTGGGCGCGACGATGACCGCCCGGGCGTTCAGCGAGTGCGCGCAGATCGGCGTGAGCACGATCACCTCCACGGCGGGGTGGACGATCGGGCCCCCCGCCGACAGCGAGTAGGCGGTCGAGCCGGTGGGCGTGGCGACGATCAGGCCGTCCGCGAGGTACGTCGCCAGATGGTCGCCGTTGACGTCGGTGCGCAGCCGCACCAGCCGCGCGTACCCGCTCTTCGTGATCACGATGTCGTTGAGCGCCAGGAACTCGCCGGCGACCACGTCCCGCCGCAGGACCCGCGCCCGCAGCATCATGCGCTCGTCGAGCCGGTACTCGCCCGCGCGCAGGCGGGCGAGCGCGTCGCCGACCTCCAGGTCGTTGACCTCGGCGAGAAAGCCGAAGCCGCCCAGGTTGACGCCGAGGATCGGGATGCCCCGCGGCGCGGCGGCGCGCGCGGCGTGCAGGATCGTCCCGTCGCCGCCGAACACGACGAGCACCTCGGCGCGCTCGGCGAGCTGCTCCTCCGGCACCCCCCGCGCCGGACGCCCGAGCGGGCCGGCGCTCGCCTCGTTCAGGACGACCGCGACGCCCTGCTGCTCGAGGAACCTCACCGCCTCGCGTGCGACGCGCGCCACCTGCGGATCGGCGTGCAGCTTCTCCACGTTGACGAGGAGCCCGACGGATCTCACGCGCGCCTCCTCGCCGGAAAGCGGGCGTGCGCCTCGGCCACGACAGCGGCGATCCGGGGGGCCGGGAGGGCACCGGCGGGCCCCGAGCGGTCGCGGCGCCGCAGGTGCGCCAGGTACTCGATGTTGCCGGCCGGCCCGGTCACCGGGGACGGCGTCAGGCCTATCGGGGAGAGCCCCGCCCGGTCGGCCGCCGCGAGCACCTCGCGCAGCACCGCCTCGTGCACCGCCGGGTCGCGGACGACGCCCCCCCGCCCGACCTGCGCGCGGCCGGCCTCGAACTGCGGCTTGATGAGCGCGATCGCGTCGCCCCCCGGCTTGAGGACGCGGGCGATCGCCTCCCACACGAGGCGCAGACTGATGAACGACAGGTCCACGGTTACAAGATCGGAGCCCCCGCCCACCTGGGCCGCGGTCAGATAGCGCGCGTTGGTCCCCTCGAGCACGACGACGCGCGGGTCGGTGCGCAGCCTCCAGGCGAGCTGCCCGTGCCCGACGTCGACCGCGTAGACGCGCGCCGCGCCGGCCTGGAGCAGGCAATCGGTGAATCCGCCGGTGCTGGCCCCGAGATCGACGGCGGTCACACCGCGCGGGTCCACGCGGAACACGGCCAGGGCGTGCGCCAGCTTGAGGCCGCCGCGGCTGGCGTAGCGGCGGGTGGCAGCGTGCACGGTCACCCGCGCCCCGGGCCGCAGGGGGTAGCCCGGCTTGTCCACCACGGCGCCGTCGATACGGACCATCCCGGCCATGATCGCGGCTTGCGCCTCGCTGCGGCTCGCCGCGTGCCCGTACGCGACGAGCCACTGGTCGAGCCGGACCGTCCGGGCGGAGCCCGCCGCGCGCGGCGTCATCGCTCTCGCTGGAGCAGAAAGAGCGCGAGGTCGCGCAGGTGCGTCCCGCGGGGGCCCAGGGGCTCCACCGATGCGATCGCCTGCCGGGTCGCCTCGTCGGCGAGCTGCCGCGACCGCTCCAGGCCGAACACCGCCGGGAACGTCACCTTGTTGACGTCGCTGCCGGTCTCCTTGCCCAGCTTGGCCTGTTCGCCGACCACGTCGAGGATGTCGTCGATGATCTGGAAGGCGAGGCCGAGGTTTTCGCCGTACCGGGTGAGGATCTCGATGTCTGCCTCAGAGGCCCCGCCGAGGATGCCCCCGATGCGGAGGCACGCGCGGATCAGGGACCCGGTCTTGAGCCGGTGGATCTCCCGCACGGACGCCTCGTCCGGCGGCCCGCCGGCGGCGATCATGTCGAGGACCTGGCCGCCGACCATCCCCGCGGTCCCGATCCCTCGGGTCAACTCCCCGACCGCCCGGACGATGCGCTCCGGCGGGCACCCCGGGTGCTCGGCGGTGCGGACCAGCAGCTCGAAGGCCAGCGCGTGCAGCGCGTCCCCGGCCAGGACCGCCATCGCCTCGCCGAAGACCACGTGGCACGTCGGCCGGCCGCGCCGCATCGGCGAGTTGTCCATCGCGGGGAGGTCGTCGTGGATCAGCGAGTACGTGTGGATCAGCTCGGCCGCGCAGGCCGCCGGCAGGATGTCGCGCGGCGCCATGCCGGCCACGCCGGCGCCGGCGATGACGAGGATCGGCCGCAGCCGCTTGCCGCCGGCGAAGACGCTGTATCGCATCGCCCGGTGGACGATCTGGGGGGGCGTGTCCACCGAGGGGAGGTGCCGGTCGAGGGCCTCTTCGACCAGGCGGCCGTGCTCGGCGAGGAACGCCTCGGCGGCCGGACGCCGCGGCGCCTCTCTCATCCCGCCCGCGCCCGGCGGCGAGGCGACGGAGCGGCGTCCCGGGGCACGGCGCTAGCGGACGGCAAACTCCCGCTCCGCAGGCGCGTCTCCGGGCGCGTCGCTCCACTCCACCCTGACGCCTCGCACGCTGGCACCGGGTGGACCGCTCCGGAGCGCCCCGACGAGCTGCTCCAGCGCCCCGCGTTCCCCGTGGGCGACGACCTCGACCCGGCCGTCCGGCAGGTTCCGGACGAAGCCGGCGAGGCCGAGCCGGCGCGCCCAGCGCGCCGTGAAGTAGCGGAACCCCACGCCCTGCACCCGCCCGGAGACGAGGACGTGAACCCGCACGGCCGCCCTCTCATGCGTCGGCCGCCTGGCGCACCAGCGGCGGCACGCCCTGGCGGGCGATCCTGCCAAGCATGCCGTTGACGAACCGGCCGGACTCCTCCGTGCTGTAGCGCTTGGCCAGCTCCACCGCCTCGTTGATGACGACGCCGACAGGGGTCCCGCCCCGCATCAGCTCGAAGACCGCCATGCGGAGGATGTTGCGGTCCACGGTGGCCATGCGCTCCAGCGTCCAGTGCTCCGCGACGTGGCTGATCAGCGCGTCGATCGCGGGGAGATGCTCACGGGTGCCGCGCGCCAGGTCGACGATCAGGGCCCAGTCGTCGGCAGACCACTCGGGCCCCGCGACGGTATCGAGAGCCTCCTCAAGGGGAAGCTTGCCGAGATCCATCTGGAACAGAACGCCGAGAGCAGCTTCCCGGGCCCGCCGCCGCATCGTCGCTCACCGCCGCCGGGCCCAGCACCTGAGGAGGCGTTCCGGCGCGCACCGGGATGAAAACGAACTGACCACCCTCGCGGTGGTCAGACACGTCGCCCGCGGGTCCGTGTGCGGCCCCGCTGTCATCCCCGGTCGCGCGCGAGCTCGCTGCACTACTGTATTATATCCGGTCCGGCCGCGGCGAGCAACTGCCGCACGCGCGCGACGTCCTCGCGGATCTGTCGCACGAGCTCGTCGGGCCCGGGGAACGCGCGCTCGTCGCGGACGCGTCCGACGAACGAGAGCGCCACCGCGGCGTCGCGGAGGTCCCCCTCGAACGCCAGCAGGTGGGTCTCGATGGCGAGCACCGTGCCGCCGAAGGTGGGGCGATAGCCGATGTTCGTCGCACCGCCGTACCGGCGGCCTCCCACCTCGACGAGGGTCGCGTACACGCCGCGCCCCGGGAGCACCTTCCGGGGGGACGGCTCGAGATTCGCGGTGGGCACCCCGATCGTCCGGCCGCGGCCGCTTCCGGGCACGACGCGTCCCGGGAGACGGTACCAGCGCCCGAGGAGGCGGGCCGCCTCGTCCACCAGCCCTTCCCGCAGCGCGCTGCGGATCCGGCTGCTGCTGACCGGCTCGCCGGACGCGAGAACGGCGGGGACGAGGTGCACGGGCACATCGTGCGCCCGCCCCCAGGCGAGCAGGCTGGCCGCCGTGCCCTCGCGGCGGTGGCCGAAGGTGTACGAGGAGCCGGCCACGATCTCGCAGGCGCCCAGCCGCCCGCGCAGGATGCCGTCCAGCCACACCTGGGCGGGGATGCGCGAGAACGCCAGGTCGAACGGGACCACGATCGTCGCATCGGCCCCGAGTTGCTCGATGAGGGCCAGGCGTTCCTCGACCGTCGTCAGCAGGACCGGGTCGGCGCCGGGCCGCAGCACCTCGAGGGGGTGCGGCTCGAAGGTGACCACGACCGCGCTTCCGCCCACCGCGCGCGCTCGCGCGACCGCGTGCCTGATGACCTGCTGGTGCCCCAGATGGACGCCGTCGAACGTGCCGAGGGCGAGCACCGGGCAGGCACTTCCGGGGAGGGGCTCATCGAGGCCGAACGCGGTGCGCAACGTCCCTCCCCTCGGCACCCGCCAGCACCTTGAATGGGCGGAGGAGCCCGCCCTCCACGCGAGCCAGCGCCAGGAGCGCCCCGCGCCGGCTGCGGAGGCGGACCGGCGTATCCTCCGGCGCCGCGGCGCCCACCTTCCAGATCGGCACGGCGTGGCCGTGCAGCACGTCGGAGACGCTGCGGTCCGGGAGGTCCACCGCGGGCAGGTGGCCGACGGCCTGGTCCATCGAGCGGAGCGCGTCCGCGAGCGTCCCACGGGAGGCGAGGTCTTCCAGCTCCTCGAGCGTCAGGGCATCGGCGAGCTCGAACCGGCCCGCCCGGGTCCGCACCATGAAGTGGGCGTACCCGCCCACCCCGAGCGCGTCGCCGATGTCCGCGCACAGCTTTCGGATGTACGTCCCCTTGCCGCAGACGACGTCGAGCAGGATGCGCGTCCACTCCCGGTCGGCCCACACCACGTCGATGCGGTGCACCACGACGCGGCGCGGCTGCAGGTCCACGACCTCGCCGCGCCGCGCCAGGCGATACAGCCGGGTCCCCTCGTGGTGGATCGCGGAGACCATCGGCGGCACCTGCAGGATCTCCCCGGTGAACCGGCGGAGGACGGCCTCGAAGGCCGGCCGGGTGACCGCGCGGGAGGGACGGGCCGGCCGGGGGCCGGCTGCACGATCCACAGGACCGAGCGGGGCGCCCGGCGCGAGCCCCGCGTCCCGCTCCGGCAGGACCTCGCCGTAGGCGTCGCCGGTGCTGGTCCGGATCCCCAGGCGCATCTCGACGCGGTAGGCCTTGTCCGCCTCCATCAGGAACTCGCTGAGGCGCGTCGCCCGCCCGACGCAGCAGACCAGCACGCCCGCAGCACCGGGGTCGAGCGTGCCGGTATGGCCGACCCGTCGGAGCCCGACGAGGCGGCGGACGACGTCCACGACGTCGTGCGACGTCATCCCGGGCGGCTTGAGCACGCAGAGCACGCCGTCCATACGGGCCCTACGATGCAGCGGCCGCGCCCAGCTCGCGCCGGATGGCCTCGAGCGTGCGGGCGACCACGTCGGGGAGCGTCCCGTGCGCGGTGAACCCGGCGGCGGCGGCGTGACCGCCGCCGCCGAACGCCTCGGCGATCACGTGCGCGCGCACGGCGCCCCGGCCGCGCAGGCTCACCCGAAACGTGAGCGGCTCCTCTTCCTTGAAGAGCACGGCCACCTGGACGCCGCCGAGGGCGCGCAGCGCGCCGACGATCCCCTCCGCCTCCTCCATCGCGGCGCCGGCGTCCCGAAGCATCTGCTGCGTCACCGCGGTCCACGCGACCCTTCCGTCCTCGCACACGACGAGCCCGCTGAGCGCCATGCCGAGCAGGCGCAGCGCGGCGGGCGGCCGGTTCTCGTAGACCTCGGTGTAGATCTCCGCGGGGTGGGCCCCCGCGGCCACCAGCTCCGAGGCAATCGCGAGCGTCCGCGGCGTCACGCTCGCGTAGCGGAAGCTACCGGTGTCGGTCATGAGCGCCGTGAGCAGGCACGTGGCCGCCGCGGCGTCGAGCCGCGGGGTGAGCGCCTGGACGATCGGGTAGACGAGCTCCCCGACGGCGGCCGCGCCCGGATCGTACAGGATCAAGTCGCCGTACCCGGCGTTGCTGACGTGGTGATCGATGTTGACCCACAGCGGCACGCCGGCGGCCCGCACCGCCAGCCCGCCGGCGCGCTCCGGCGTGCTGCACTCCATGAACACCACGGCGTCGACGCCGGCCCCCTCCGGGATGTCCCGCACGACGCGGTCGCTGCCGGGCAGGAACCGGTACATGCCGGGGACGCCATCGGCGCTCCCGACGGTCGCCTGCCGGCCGCGCGCCCACAGCGCGCGGGCGAGCGCGAGCGTGGACCCCAGCGAGTCTCCGTCCGGGGAGACGTGGTTGAGGAGGAGGATGTGGCGCCGGCTCTGGAGCGCGTCGGCGATCCGGGCGGCCGGCGTCATGCGTCCCCCCGCCGGCGGCCGGACTCCGAGACCTGGCGCAGGAGCTGATCGACCCGCGCGCCTCGTTCGATCGACTCGTCCATCTTGAACGCGACCACGGGGATGTGCCGGAGGCGGATCCGCCGGGCCAGCTCGGTGCGGATGAATCCCTGGGCGCGCGCGAGGGCCTCCATCGTCCGCGCCTTCTCCTCGGCACCGCCGAGGACGCTGACGAAGATCTTGGCGTGCCGGAGGTCGGGGCTCAGCTCCACGTCGGTGACGGACACGAACCCGATGCGGGGATCCCGCGCCTGACGCTGCAGGATCTCGCTCGTCACCTCCTTGAACAGCGCGCGCAGACGGGCGATGCGTGGGGTGCTCACACGGTCTCCCCTCCGGGCGGTGCACCGCCGGCCCGCCCCCCCAATCCGCTCCGATGACGCGACGTCGGTAACCGGGTCACGGTCCACCGTATCGCGACGGCATCACACGGCCTCGGGGTTCACGCGCCGCGCCCCGGGCCCTCGGCCCGGGCCGCTGAGACCCGGGCGTCGCAACGTGGGATCACGGCGTGGAGTCGAAGCGCCCTGCGGCCCCTACCGCATCTCGACGCTGTAGTCGAGGAGCACCAGCTCCCCGTGGCGGTCGATCTCCTCGACGACACGGGCGAGCACCTGGTCCGCGTGGCGCGCGTCGGTGCTGATGTAGGCGACCGCCAGGCCCGCCCGGCGCCAGGTGTCCTGATGGTCGACCTCCGCGGCGGCGACGTGGAACCGGTGGTGCAGGCGGTCGAGCAGAGACCGCACGATCCGCCGCTTGTCCTTGATGCTCTGCGTCCCCGGAAGGCCGCACTCGACGTGCAGCACGCCCACCACCATAGGCCCCGAGACCTCGGTCCCCCCTGTCCTCCTCCCATCGGTGGCGACGGTCACCGGGCGCTAGCCGGCGGGTTGCTGCGCGAGGGCGAACGCTTCGATGACGTCGCCTTCCTTGACGTCGCCGTACCGCTCGAGCCCGATCCCGCACTCGTACCCTTCCGTGACCTCGCGGACGTCGTCCTTGAATCGACGGAGCGACCCGATGACGCCCTCGTGGACGACCGCCCCGTCCCGGATCACCCGGGCCTGGGCGCCGCGGGCGATGCGGCCGGAGGTCACGTAGCATCCCGCGATCGTCCCGACGCGGCTGATCGAGAACACGCGCCGGACCTCGGCCCGGCCGAGCACGACCTCGACGGCCTGCGGCGCCACGAGGCCGCCCGCCATCTTGCGCACATCGTCCAGCACCTCGTAGATCACCCGGTAGAGCCGCACGTCGACGCCCTCGCTCTCGGCGAGGCGGCGCACCTGGGGCTCCGGCCGCACGTTGAACCCGATGATCGTCGCGTGGCTCGCCGCCGCGAGCATCACGTCCGACTCCGTCACGTTGCCGACCGCGGCGTGGAGGATCGTGACGATCACCTCGCGCGTGGTGAGCCGCTCGAGGGCGGGCACGAGGGCCTCGACCGAGCCCTGCACGTCGCCCTTGACGATCAGGCGCAGCTCCTTGCGCTCGGTCGGCGCGCCCGTCTCCTTGGAGATCTCCTCGACGCTGATCTGGCGGATCCGCGCCTGCTCCGCCGCCCGGCGGCGCTCGCGGCGCTCCTCGGCGACGGCCTTCGCGATCCGGTCGTTGGTCACCACCTCCAGCAGGTCCCCGGCCGCCGGCACCTCGCTCAGGCCGGTCACCTCCACGGGCGTGCTCGGGCCCGCGCTGTCTCGACGCGCGCCCGTCTCGCTGGTCATCGCGCGGATCCGCCCGTAGGTGTCGCCGACCACCGCGGCGTCCCCGACCCGCAGCGTGCCGTCCTGCACGAGGACGGTCGCCACGGGCCCGCGGCCCTTATCGAGCCGGGCCTCGATCACCGTCCCGCGCGCCGGCCGGTCCGGGGTCGCGCGGAGGTCCCGCAGCTCGGCGACGAGCAGGATCATCTCGAGCAGCGCGTCGAGCTCCGTCGCCTGCCGGGCCGAGACGGGCACCATGATCGTGTCCCCACCCCAGTCCTCCGGCACGAGCCCCAGATCCGCGAGCTGCTGCTTCACGCGGTCGGGGTTGGCCTGCGGCAGGTCGATCTTGTTGATGGCGACGATGATCGGCACGTGGGCCGCCTTGGCGTGGTTGATCGCTTCCACCGTCTGCGGCATCACGCCATCGTCCGCGGCGACCACCAGCACGGCGATGTCGGTGACCTGGGCGCCGCGGGCGCGGAGCTGCGTGAACGCCTCGTGCCCGGGCGTGTCGATAAACGTGATGGGCTTACCGCCGCTCTCCACCGTGTAGGCGCCGATGTGCTGCGTGATCCCGCCGAACTCGTGCGCGGCGACGGACGTCTTGCGGATCGCATCGAGCAGGCTCGTCTTGCCGTGGTCGACGTGGCCCATCACGGTCACGACGGGCGGCCGAGGTGCGCTGCCCTTCTCCGCCGGCGTCCCCTCCGGCACCTCGAGGGTCGGCGCCACCTCCCGCACCTCGGCCACCTCCGTGGGCTTGGGCGCGAAGTGGAACGCCGCCATCACCTTGGTCGCGACCTCGAGCGGGATCATGTGGTTCACCCCGGCCATGACCCCGCTCTCGACCAGTCGCTTGATCACCTCGCCGGCGCCCACGCCCATCCGCGACGCGAGCTCGCCGACCTGGATCGGGCCGTCGATCTCCAGGTATCGCACGGGCACCGGCTGCGCCGACGGCGCCGGGACGTGCGGCTGGGCGGCGGCCGCAGCCGGTTGCGGACGCGGCGGCTCCGCGGGCTTGGCCGGTTCGGCCGGCGCGGCCGGCGGCGCCTCCCGCGGCGGCAGGGGCGGCTCCGGGGCCAGGGGCCGCGGAGCGGCGCCCACGGCGCCCGGCTCGTAGCGAGGCGTCCTGCGGACGTCCGCGAAGCGCAGCGTGGGCTTCTCCTTCGCCGGCGGCGCGGGCTTGGCCCCCGGCTGCGGCGGTGCGGGAGGCGCGGCCGTGGCCTGCGCCGCCGGCCGTTCCTTGGACGGCACGCGGGAGTCGGCGGCGACCGGCTTCTTCGCCTCCGGCTTGGCCTCGCCCGGCTTGCGAGCCGGCGCCGGGCGCTCCGACGGGCGGACCGCTTCCTTGACCTCCGGCCTGGCCGCCGCCTGGGGCGGCGCGGCGGCGGCGGCCGGCGCGGGCGCCTCGGCACGGGGCGCGCGGATCACGCGGACTCCCTTGATCTCGCCCCCGTACTTCTGCTGCAAGAACGCGCTCTGCCGGATCTTCTCCTCGTCGACGGACTTCGCGGTCCCGCGGGGGGGCTCGGGCTGGACCGGCGCCTGCGCCGCGGATCCGGCCGGCGTGGCCGCCGGCGATGCGGCGATACTCCGCCGCACCCGCTCGGCCACCTCGTCCGGCAGCGGGCTCATGTGGTTGCGGACCGGGACTTTCATCCCCTCCAGCCGGTCGATCAGTTCCTTGCTGGTCAGGCCCAGTTCCCTGGCCAGCTCATGTACCTTCACGCCGATCCCCCCATTCAGATCTCACACCGAATTCTTGGAGCGGCCGAGCGGGATCCGCCGGACGACCGGCGGCCGGGGCGCCGGCGGGCGCGCGGCGGCCTCCCGGATCTGCCGGGCCACGTCGTCTGCGATCGGCCGCTCCAGCGCGCCGGCCAGGCGTCCCTGGCCCAGGGCCCGCTCCACGCAGCCGGCCTCCGGGCACACGTACGCCCCGCGCCCCGACAGCTTCCCGGTCGGATCGACGCGCACCTCGCCAGAGGGCGTGCGCACGATCCGCACCAGGTCGCGCTTGGCGCGAACCGTGCCGCACGCGACGCACTGCCTCTGCGGCACCCTCCGGACCCTGGGCATCGCTCACTCCGCGGCCGTCTTCTCTTCCACGCGGGCGGAGGCGGCGGGCGCAACAGCACGGTCCGCGGCCGCCGCGGGGCCACCCTCCGCCGCGGAGGCAGCCGGCGCGCCCGGCGCCGTCTCCTCCGGGAGGTCGGCGAAGATCTTCCGGGCCTCCATCTCCTTGATCTGCGACTCGCTCTTGATGTCGATCCGCCATCCGGTCAGCTTGGCCGCGAGGCGGGCGTTCTGGCCTTCCTTGCCGATCGCGAGCGAGAGCTGATTGTCCGGCACGATCACCAGCGCCGTCTTCGTCTCATCGGTGATCTCGACGCGGATCACCTTCGCCGGGCTGAGCGCGCTCGCCACGAACGTCGCCGGATCGGCGGACCACGGGACGATGTCGATCTTCTCGCCGCGCAGCTCGTCCACGATCGACTGCACGCGCGAGCCCTTCGGCCCGACGCACGCGCCCACCGCGTCCACGTTGCGATCCCGGGAGACGACGGCGACCTTGCTGCGCGCGCCCGCTTCGCGCGCGATCGCCTTGATCTCGACGATGCCCTCGTAGATCTCCGGCACCTCCAGCTCGAACAAGCGCTTGAGCAGCCCCGGGTGCGTGCGGCTCACGACGATCTGGGGACCGCGGTTGCCCTGCTTGACCTCGACGACGTACGCCTTCACCCGGTCGTTCTGGCGGTACCCCTCGCGCGGGACCTGCTCGGTCGGCGGCAGCACCGCTTCGATGCGGCCCAGGTCCATGTAGACGTTCCGGCGCTCGACGCGCTGCACCGTCCCGGTGACGATGTCCCCCTCGCGGTCGCGGAACTCCTTGTACACCATGTCCCGTTCCGCTTCCCGGATCCGCTGCACGATCACCTGCTTGGCGGTCTGCGCGGCGATGCGGCCGAAGTCCTTGGGGGTGACCTCCACCTCCACGATATCGCCCACCCGGCTCTCCGGATCCCAGCTCTGCGCCTCGCCCAGCGGCACCTGGGTGTTGGGGTCGGTGACCTCGTCCACGATCGTCCGGATGCTGTAGACGTGCTGCTCGCCCGTCTCGCGGTCCAGCTCGACCCGGATGTTCTGGGCGGCCGCGCCGAAGTTCTTCTTGTAGGCGGACAGCAGGGCGGCCTCGATCGCCTCGACGAGCACGTCGGTGCTCAGGCCCTTTTCCTCCTCCAGTTGTCTGATCGCTCTCATCAGCTCTGCGCTATTCACCGTGCGGCTCACCCCCGGCACATTCAGGTCCGGCCCCTCCGCCGGAGTCCCGTGGGACCCGTCAGAACCGCTTCAGGTCCTGTCGCAGCTCCTCCATCTCCACGACGAGCTTCGCCTGCGCGATGTTGTCCGGCTCCAGGCGGACCTCCCGCCCATCGTCCAGGCGCAGCGCGACGCGCCCGTCCACCAGGCCCAGCAGACGGCCGCGGAACCGCCGCTGCCCGTCGACCGGCGCGTGCGCCGTCACCGCGACGGTCCGGCCCGAGAACCGGATGAACTCCTCGGGCCGGCGGAGCGTCCGGTCCAAGCCGGGCGACGCGACCTCCAGGGTGTACGAGCCGATCGGCAGATCGTACAGGTCCAGTTCCCGGCCGAGCGCCTCGGAGAGGCGCGCGCACTCCTCGACGCCGACCCCTTGGTCCCGGTCGACGAGGACGCGGAGCACCTGCTGGCGACCGTCGCCCACCAGCTCGACGTTCACGATCTCGAGACCCATGCGCGCCCCGATCGGCGCGGCCAGCCTCTCCACCTGCTGCGCGATCTCCTGCCGCTTCATGACGAGCTCCTTCACACGCATGCGCCCCAGCCTTTGGCGCCCTGAAGAAACGAAAGAGTGGGTGCAGGTACCCACTCCCCCAGAAACGCCAAGATTGGGGCACGAGCCGTGCCGGACAGCCAGGGGTAGTATAGCACACGCCGTCGGCGGGCCGCAAGATGAGGCGCCGACGCCCGACGCCTGCCGGCCGCCGGTGGCCCCCCGAGCGGGGCCCGGTGGGGCTCCGCTACGGATACAGCCGGTTGATCGTGCGCGGGAAGGGGATCGTCTCCCGGACGTGGTCCAGGCCGCAGAGCCACGCGACGGTGCGCTCGACGCCGATGCCGAAGCCGCTGTGCGGCACGGACCCGTACCGCCGCAGGTCGAGGTACCACGCGTACTCCGCGCGCGGCAGGTGCGCCTCCTCGAGCCGCCGCTCGAGCAGGGCGCGGTCGTGGATCCGCTCCCCGCCGCCCACGATCTCCCCGTATCCCTCGGGCGCGAGGAGGTCCGCGCCGAGGACGACCTCCGGCCTCTCCGGGTCGGGCCGCATGTAGAACGCCTTGCAGCGGGCCGGGTAACGGTGAACGAACACCGGGCGGTCGTAGAGCCGGCTGAGGACCGTCTCCTCGTCCCCGCCGAAGTCCTCGCCCCACGCGATGGAGGAGCCCTGCTGCCGGAGGCGCTCCACCGCCTCGTCGTAGGTGATCCGCGGGAAGGGCGGCCGCACCGCCTCGAGCGGGGCGAGGTCCCGCTTGAGCACCTCGAGCTCCCGCCGCCGCCGGTCCAGGACGCGGCGGACGACGGCCACGACGAGCCCCTCGGCGAGCGCCATGCAGCCGTCGAGGTCGAGGTAGGCCGCCTCCGGCTCCAGCATCCAGAACTCCGTCAGGTGGCGGCGGGTCTTCGACTTCTCGGCGCGGAACACCGGGCCGAAGCAGTACACCCGCCCCTGCGCGGCGGCGGCGGCCTCGTTGTAGAGCTGGCCGCTCTGCGTGAGGTACGCCGTCGCATCGAAGTAGGGGGTTGCGAACAGCGTCGTGGTGCCCTCGCACGCCGAGGGCGTCAGGATCGGCGCGTCCATCCTGAGGTAGCCCGCGTCGTCCAGGTAGTCGCACATCGCCCGCTCCACCTCCGCGCGCACGCGCATGATCGCCCACTGCCGGCTGCTGCGCAGCCAGAGGTGGCGGTGGTCCATGAGGAACTCGATGCCGTGCTCCTTGGGGGTGATCGGATACGGCTCTGCGCGCTGCACGACCCGGAGCTCCCGGAGCGACAGTTCGTGGCCGCCGGGCGCCCGCCGATCGTCGCGCACGGGCCCGGACACGACGATCGCGGACTCCTGGGTCAGCGCGCCCGCCTCCTCGAACACCTCGGCCGGCAGCTCCGAGCGGGCGGCCACCGCCTGCAGCAGGCCCGTCCCGTCGCGCACGAGCAGGAAGTGCAGCGCCCCGCTGCTCCGCACGTTGTAGAGCCAGCCGCGGACCTCCACCTCCTGACCGGCGTGCTCGCCGATGCGGTCGATGGTCACGACAGGTCGCATGGTCGGTGCTCCCTCGGCGATGCTACCACTCGATTCTACCACGCCCGCATTTGGCCGCGCCGCGCTCCTGTGCTACAGTACATCCGTGATGGCGCCGGGCGGGATCGCGCTCATCTTCGACATGGACAACACCGTGCTCGGCTCGCGGATCGACTTCACGGCGATCCGCCGGGAGCTCGTCTCGGTCCTCCGCGCCGCGCGCGCGACGGCGGAGGCGCCGGACGCGCTGATGGGGCGGGCGATCGCCGAGCTCGTGGCGCTGGGGGCCGCGCACGACCGCGCGCACAGGACGCAGCTCGTCCCGGAGCTGTGGCGGATCATCGAGGCGCACGAGGCGGCCGGCCTCCAGGACGCCTCCGCCCTCGACGGGGCCCCTGCCGTGCTGCGCGCGCTGCGGGATCGCGGGTACCGCATCGCGATCCTGACCAACAACGGCCGCGAGCCGGCGCTCGCCGCCCTCCGCGCCGCCGGCCTGGACGGCTGCGCGGAGACGATCGTCGCGCGGGACGACGTGGCGGCGCTGAAGCCCGCGGGCGACGGGGTCCGGGAGGCCCTCCGGCGCCTCGGCGGCGTCGCGCGGGCCTACGTCATCGGAGACTCGTGGATCGACGGCGCGGCGGCCGCGGAGGCGGGCGCGGTCTTCATCGCGTACCGCCGGTCCGCCGAGGAGCTGCGCCGGCGCGGGATCGAGCCGTGGCGGGTGATCATGCACCTCGGCGAGTTGCTCTCGCTGCCGCTCGCCCGGGGCCCGACTTCGTAGGCGCGGGCGGCGTACGCCCCGGCTACCACAGGTGCTTGAACTTCCCGGCGAACCGGCGCTCCAGCGTGTCCTTGTGCAGGTGGTAGACCGGGCAGTTGCGCAGCGCGCAGACCTGCAGCGCCGTATTACAGTAGGCGTCGGGCACGCGCCAGCACTCGTGGTTCACGAAGTAGGCGGAGCACACGCCCTTGCGCGAGTAGGCCTGCTGGGGGTCGATGCCGTTGGCCGCAAACGGCGGGGCCACCCGGTACCGTGGCCGGGCCGCCCGGCGGGCCGTCTTCCGCACCGCGCGGCGCGCCCTGGGAGGGCGGGACGCCTGCGCGGCTGGCGGAGCGGCGGGCGGGGCGTTCCCCGCCGGGGAGTCCGGACCGACGATCCACTCCACCGCGGGGCGCGGCCCGGTCTCCCGCGCCTCCCCGCCCTGGGCGGAAGCCGGTGGGGCCTGGGGGGCCGGCTCCTCCGGCGGCGGCGGCGCGGCCGCCGCGCGGCCCTCCAGATCCGCCAGTTCTCGGGACGTATCGTGGATGAGCGACCTAATTCCGTGCCGGAGCGCGTCCCGCCTTCTGCTCAAGCGCCATCACCTCCTTGGCGAGGCTCATGTATTCCTGAGCCCCGCGAGAGGCCGGCTCGTGCACGAACACGGGGACCCCGACCATGCTCGACTCGACCAGCTTGATATTGAAGTGGATCGTGCTCGCGAACATCTTGTCGCCAAAGTAATCGCGAATCCCCTGGATGATCTCCTTGCCGATGCTCGTGCGCGCATCGTACATCGTGGGCACGACCCCGGCGATCTCGACGTCGTGCCCGACCTCCTCCTTGACGGCCCTCAAGGTGCGCAGGAGCTGCCGCATGCCGAGCAGCGCGTAGTAGTGGGTCTGGATCGGGATGATCACCTCGTCGCACGCGACCAGCGCGTTGAGGGTGAGCAGCCCGAGCGACGGCGGGGTGTCGATGAGGATGTACTGGTAGTGCTCCCGCAGCGGCGCCAGCTTCTTGCGCAGCGAGTTCTCCCGTCCGATCCTGGCCGACAGCTCCAGCTCCGCGGCCGCCAGATCGATCGAGGACGGGGCGAGATCGAGACCGTCGACGTTCGACCGGGTGACGACGCCGGCCAGCGCCGGCGGCGCGCCGTCCGCGCCCGGTTCGTCCACGAGCACCTGGTAGACCGTCCGGGAGAGGCTGCCCGGATCGACCCCCAGGCTCACCGTCGCGTTCGCCTGCGGATCGAGATCGACCAGGAGGACCCGGCGCCCGTTGATGGCGAGGCAGGCGGCGAGGTTCACCGCGGTGGTGGTCTTTCCGCATCCGCCCTTCTGGTTGACGAGGGCGATCACGCGGGCTGTCGCCTTCTGGACCTCTTGCAGGATCCGTCCTCCCGGGTCGACGTCCGACTCCCGCATCGTCAGCAGCGCACCTTCGACTACCCCCGGGGGATTTCCTCCGCGCCGATCCGGTCCCCGGCCGCGGCACACCGCGGTCCCCGGGGGTCCGACGGCGCGTCCGCCGGGAGCGGACGGAGACCCCGGTCTATCTGCCGCCGTGCTGGCGAGACGACGCATCGGCCGGGGGCGCCGGGTGGCCGGCCAGGTCGCGCGCCAGCGCGAGAGCCTCCTCCCGCGTGCGGACGCGGCCCTCGAGCCGCGCGTCCTCGACGGCCCGCAGGATCTGGCCGATCCGGGGGCCGGGCGCGAGGCCGAGCGCGAGCAGGTCGTGTCCGGTCACAAGACGCGGCGGCACGGGCGGCTCCCCGGCGAGGCGGGCCAGGCGCGCGCGGGCCCACTCGTACGTGGACAAGTCGCCGTGGCTGGCGAGGCAGTCGGCGCGGTGCAGCTCCAGCAGCTCGGGGAATGCCTCGTCCGCCAGCAGGCGCCGCAGGCGGGCCTCCCGCATCTGGGGAAGATCCTTGAAGACCATGTGCCGGGCCACGAGGCCGGCGACGCCATCGGCCTCCCGGCGCGAGAAGCGCAGCCGCTCCATCACCCGCCGGGCCATCGCGGCGCCGACCTCGTCGTGGCGGTTGAACCTGATCCGGTCCCCCCGCTCGAACGTCGGCGGCTTGCCGATGTCGTGCAGCAGCGTGGCCATCGCGAGCGTGACCGACGGCCGGCGCAGGTGCCCCAGCGCGAGCCGGGTGTGCTCGAAGACGTCGCCCTCCGGATGGAACGCCTCCGGCTGTGCGACGCCGACCTCTGCCGCGACCTCGGGCAGGATGACCTCGAGGAGGCCGGTGTCCCGCAACAGCGCGAACGCGCGGGCGGGGTCGGGTCCGGTGACGATGCGGACGAGCTCGTCCCGGACGCGCTCCGGGCTGACACCGCGCAGGCCCTCCCGCAGCCGCCGCAGCGCATCGAGGGTCTCGGACGCGATCTCGAACCCCAGCTCCGCGGCCTGCCGGACGGCGCGGAGCATCCGGAGCCGGTCCTCGGCGAAGCGCACCGCGGGGTCCCCGATGGTCCGGACGATGCGGGCCGCCAGGTCCGCCCGGCCGCCGACGAAGTCCAGCACGTCGCCGGTGTCGGGATCGGAGAACAGCCCGTTGATCGTGAAGTCCCGCCGGAGGGCGTCCTCGCGCGCGCTGGCGTAGCGCACGGACGACGGGTGGCGCCCGTCGAGGTACGGCCCCTCGGTCCGGAACGTCGCCACCTCGTACTCGCCGTCGTCCGCGGCGACACGGACCACGCCGAACGCCGCGCCGACCTCGATCGTGCGGGGGAAGAGCGCCCGCACCTGGTCGGGCGTGGCCGAGGTCGCGATGTCGTAGTCCGCGGGCGGCCGCCCCAGCAGCATGTCCCGCACGCAGCCGCCGGCCAGATACGCCTCGTGGCCGGCGCGGCGGAGCCGCCGCGTGATCTCGCGCGCGGTGTCGAAGCTCGGCATGGGACCGGGCCGGTCCCCGGGCTCCACGTCCGCCCGCGCGCCGGGGCGCGCGGTCACGCCGTGTCCGGCCGCCGCCGGTCCGTGATCAGCGCCGCCAGGCGGGCGAGGGCCTCGCGCAGGATCCTCGAGACGTGCATCTGGGAGATCCCGAGCCGCCGCGCGATCTCGGCCTGGGAGAGGTCCTCGAAGAAACGCATGTGCACGATCTGGCGCAGCCGTTCCGGCAGCATGCCGAGGGCCCACTGGAGCGTCGCCCGATCCTCCAGGTGCTCCAGCGCAGGGTCCTCGCCGCCGACCGATTCGATGAGCGAGACGGCGTGCTCCTCGTCCCCCTCCGAGGGTTCGGCGTCCAGCGAGATCAGGCTGTAGGCGCGCCCGACCTCGAGCGCCTCGAGGACGTCGTCGAAGGGCACGCCGGTGGCCCCCGCGATCTCCTGGATCGTCGGGGAGCGGCCGAGCCTCTGCGACAGCTCCTCGACCGCGCGCATGAGGGTGTAGTTGAGCTCGCGCAGGCGCCGCGGCACGCGGATCGCCCACAGCTTGTCCCGGAAGTGCCGCTTGATCTCCCCGACGATCGTCGGCGTGGCGTACGTGGTGAACTCGATTCCGCGCGTGGGATCGTACCGGTCGACGGCCTTGAGCAGCCCGATCCGGGCCACCTGCACGATGTCCTCGAGGGGTTCGCCGCGGTCCGCGAACTTCCGGGCCAGGTAGATCGCCAGGCTCTCGTGGGCGAGCACGAGCTCGTCCCGCAGCGCGGGGTCCCGGCTCTTGTGGAACCGCCGGAACAGCATCCGCGCCTCCGCCTTCTCGAGGACGCGACGCGCGCGGCGGCGGGCGGTCATGGGGCTACCCTTCGTGGTGACGCTTCACCAGGCGCAGCTCGAAGGTCCCGAACGCATCGTCGCGGCGCGTCTCCACCGCGTCCACGAGACACTGCATAAGAAAGATCCCGAGCCTGCTCTCGTCGAACGGCGGCTCCGGGTCCGACGCCCCGCCGGCCGGCCGGGACGGCGCGTGCAGCGCGATACCAGCCCCGCGCGCTGCGATCCCGATCTCGAGCAGGTTGGGCTCCGTCCGGAAGCGAATCCGCAGCGGGTGCCCGGGTGTGGTTCCGGACACGATGAGCGACGTGCATGCCTCGCCGACGGCGATCTTCAGGTCCTCGATCTCATCGTACGTGAACCCCTGCCGGCCCGCGACGACAGCCGCGGTCAGGCGCGCGACGCTCACGAACTCCGCGCGCGCGGGGATGGTGACCTCGACGGTCTCCGCGGTGTCCACGCGGCGTCTCCCCCGGCCCCTCAGCGCGGCTGCGGGCCGGCGCCGGAGCTCTCGCCGATCTCAGAGGCGGCCTCCCGGCCCGACTCGAACGCCCGGCGCAGCCGCTCCGATCGCTCCTCCAGCAGGCTTCGGCCCCGGCCCACCATCTCTTCCGCGGTCGTGCGTGCCCGGCCCATCATGTCCCCGGCCGTCGCGCGGGCCCGCCAGAGGAGGTCGTCCGCCGCATCCCGCACGCGCTCCGTCATGCCGTCGGCCGTGGTGCGCAACCGCTCGGCCTGCTCGCGGGCCCGCCGCCGCAGCTCCTCGCTTCGCTGGCGGAGCTGCGCCCGGGTCTCGTTCCCGGTCCGTGGCGCGAAGAGCATCCCCAGGGCAGCGCCCAGGAGCGCGCCGAGGATCACACCGGCGAGAAAGTCGCGCCGCTCAGTCATGGCCCCTCCCTCCTGTTGTCACGTCTCGGCCTGAGCCACTGCATGGTGTCACGCAGGATCGCGAGCAGGCCCGCGGCGTTGGCCATCGACGGCACGACCATCTCCCGCGCCACCTGGAGCGCGACGTCCCGCATGCCCACCACCGTGCGCGCGGCGGTGGTCGCGACCCGGTCCAGGCGGCTCGCCGATCCCGCGAGGTCGTGCACGGTGTCTGCCACCCGGTCCAGCTTGTCCACCAGCGCGCGGGTATCGCGCAGGAGACCCGGCAGCGTCTCGCCGACGGCCCGCAGGACCTCCTCCGCGCGCGCGGCGGTGCGCCGCACCTGCACGAGCGCCGGCACCAGCGCGCCCGTGGCCACCGCGGCCGCCGCGGCGATCACGGCGAGGCTGATCTCACCGGTGCCCGGCATCCGCGCCCTCCGCCGCGAGCCTGACGTCCTCGATCACGCCGCCGCCCAGGACCACGTCTCCGTCGTAGAACGCCGCGGCCTGTCCCGGCGCCGCCGCGCGCGGCCGCTCCAGGAACCGCACCACGACCCGGCCGGCGGCGCCGGGCGCGATCACGGCGGGAAGATCCGGGGCGGCGTGCCGGATGCGCACGGTCGCGAGCCGCTCCTCCCGCAGCCCGGGGATCGCGATCCAGTTGACGTCCCCGACGACCAGCCCGGCGCACCGCAGCGATGCCGCGTCCCCCACCACGAGCGCGTTCCGGTCGGGGTCGATCGCGACGACGTACTGGGGCCGGTCGCCGCGCAGCCCGAGGCGCCGCCGCTGGCCGATCGTGTAGCGGGCGAGCCCGCGGTGCTCCCCCACCGGCCGCCCGGCCAGATCGTAGATCGGGCCCGGGCGGACCGCCTGCGGCTCGAACCGTGCCACGACGTCGCTGTAGTCGCCGGTCGGGACGAAGCAGATCTCCTGGCTGTCCGGCTTGTCGGCGACGGGCAGCGCGCGCGCGCGCGCGATCGCCCGGATCTCCGGCTTCGTGTGCTCGCCCACCGGGAAGTGCAGCCGCGCGAGCTGCTCCTGGGTCAGCCCCGCGAGGACGTAGGACTGGTCCTTCTGCCTGTCGACCGCCCTCAGCAGGCGCCTCCGGCCGTCCGGGCCGCTGTCCAGCCTCGCATAATGACCGGTGGCCAGCGCGTCGATCCCGAGCCCGAGCACGCGGCGGAGCAGCAGCGAGAACTTGATCGCCCGGTTGCACGCGATGCAGGGGTTGGGAGTCCGCCCGAGCGCGTACTCGCGCGCGAACTGCCCGATGACCTCCCGCTCGAACTCCGCGCGCAGGTTCACGACGTAGTGGGGAATCCCGAGCGCGCGCGCCACCGACCGCGCGTCGTCGATCGCCCCGACGCCACAGCAGCCTCCCCCGCCGTCCCCCGCGGGCACCCACGTCGGCCACAGGTTCATCGTGAACCCGACGACCTCGTGGCCCGCGGACACGAGGAGCGCCGCCGCCACCGCGCTGTCCACCCCGCCGCTCATGGCCACCGCGATGCGGGCCATCACGCTCCCCCACCGCGCCGGCGCACCGCGCCCCACCACGCCCGCAGCCGCCGCCGGATTTCAGCCTCGTACCCGGCCTCGGTGGGCTCGTAGTAGACCCGCTGCGCCACGTTGTCCGGCACGTGCTGCTGCACGACGAACGCGCCGGGGTGGTCGTGCGGATACACGTACCCCTCGCCGCGGCCGATCTCCCGCGCGCCGCGCGTCGAGGCATCCCGCAGCGCCAGAGGCACCGGTTGGGCCTCGGCGTGCTCCACGTCGTGCGCCGCGCGGGAGATCGCCTCGACGGTGGCGTTGCTCTTGGGGGCGGTGGCGATATAGATCGCCGCCTCCGCCATCGGGATCCGGGCTTCCGGCAGCCCGACCGCCTCCACGGCCTGGGCGGCCGCGCAGGCGACGAGGAGAGCCTGCGGGTCGGCCAGCCCCACGTCCTCCGCGGCGTGCACGATCATCCGGCGGGCGATGAACCGCGGGTCCTCGCCGGCGGCCAGCATCCGCGCGAGCCAGTAGACCGCGGCGTCCGGATCGGAGCCCCGCATGCTCTTGATGAACGCCGAGATCATGTCGTAGTGCGCGTCGCCGTCCCGGTCGTAGACCAGCGTCCGCCGCTGCGCCGCCTCCTCCACGTGAGCGAGCGTGACACGCCGCACCCCATCGGCGCCGGGCGGCGTGACGAGCGCGGCCAGCTCCAGGACGTTGAGCGCGGCGCGCGCATCCCCGTTGGAGACCCGGGCGATCTGGTCGATCGCCTCGGGCGCGACCTCGACGCGCTGCGAGGCGAGCCCGCGCGGATCGAGGAGGGCCCGCCGGAGGATCGTCCCCAGCTCGGCCAGACCGAGCGGCTCGAGCGCAAACACACGCGCGCGCGAGACCAGCGTGGGCGTCACGTCGACGAAGGGATTCCCCGTCGTCGCGCCGATCAGGACCACCGTCCCGTCCTCCACGTGCGGCAGCAGCACGTCCTGCTGGGCCCTGGTGAACCGGTGGATCTCGTCGACGAACAGGATCGTGCGCGCGCCGTGGAGGGCCGCACGCTCTCGGGCCTCCTCGACCAGGCGGCGCAGATCCGCGACGCCGGATGTGACCGCGTTGACCGGCTCGAAGTGGGCCCGCGTCGCCTGGGCGATCACGTACGCGAGAGAGGTCTTCCCGGTGCCCGGCGGCCCGTAGAAGATCGCCGACGTCAGGGTATCGGTCTCGATCGCGCGCCGCAGCAGCCGGCCGGGGCCGAGCAGATGCGTCTGGCCGACCACCTCGTCGAGGGTCCGCGGCCGCATCCGGGCAGCGAGCGGCGCGCGGCGCTCCCGCTCGTCACGGCGGCTCTGCTGGAACAGCTCCATGGACCCATCATGCCCCTGCCGCTGCGGGGTGTCAAGCAACGCGCCGCGGTCGGCCTCTCCCCATGAGATATACCCCGGGGAGCGTCGCGGGAGGCGGAACGGCCCCGCCCCGGCAGCGCATCGCCGAGACCACAGGGCGCTCGACCCCGGCCCCTCCCGCGCCTGCCGCCGGCGGGCGTTTCGGTGGCGTCAGGGATAGAGGCCGCGCCTGCGGAGCGCGTCGGCGACGCGCTCCACGGCCACGATGAGCGCACCCGTCCGGAGCGACACCCGCCGCGCGCGGGCCAACGCGGCCACGCCCCGGTAGCTGTGCACCAGGAGCCGTGCGAGGTGCGCGTTCACCTCCTCCTCGCTCCAGAAGAACGACTGCAGGTCCTGCACCCACTCGAAGTACGAGACGATCACGCCGCCCGCGTTGGCGAGGATGTCCGGCACGACGAGGATCCCGCGCGCCGCCAGGATCTCGTCGGCGTCCGGCGTCGTCGGGCCGTTCGCGCCCTCCACGATGACGCGCGCCGAGATCCGCGGCGCGTTGTCCTTGGTGATCTGGCCTTCGATCGCGGCCGGCACGAGCACCTCGCACGGCAACTCGAGCAGGTCCGCGTTGGACACCCGATCGGCGCCGGGGAAGCCGGCGACGCCGCCGGTCTCCCGGACGTGCCGGGCCACCGCGTCGGGCACGAGGCCGCGCGGGTTGTAGATCCCCCCGCACACGTCGCTCACTCCGACGATGCGGCACCCCTCGGCGTGCATCAGGCGGGCCGCCACGCTCCCGACGTTCCCGAACCCCTGCACGACGACGCGGCTGCCCGCGAGCCGCATCCCGCAGTCGCGGGCCGCCTCGCGGGCAGCGATCATGACCCCGCGGCCGGTCGCCTCGGCGCGCCCCGCAGACCCGCCGATCGAGACCGGCTTCCCGGTGACGACCGCCGGGACGGAATACCCGCGGTGCATGCTGCACGTGTCCATGAACCACGCCATCACCTGCGCGTCGGTCCCCACGTCCGGCGCCGGGATGTCGCTCCCGTCGGCGATGAGGGGGCTGATCTCGGTCGCGTACCGGCGCGTCAGGCGCTCCAGCTCGGCGCGGGACAGCGCGCGCGGGTCGCACGCCACCCCGCCTTTGGCGCCGCCGTACGGGAGGCGGTGGAGCGCGCACTTCCACGTCATCCACATGGCGAGCGCCCGCACCTCGTTGATCCACACCTCGGGGCTGTAGCGCAGCCCGCCCTTCGTCGGCCCCAGCGCGGGGCTGTGCCAGATGCGGTAGCCGGTGAACGTCCGGACGGAGCCATCGTCCATCTCGACGGGGAAGTGGACGGTGAACTCGCGCCGCGGGCGGCTCAGGAGCTCCCGCACGCCGGGGTCGAGACGCAGGTGGTCCGCAGCGCCGTGGAACTGGCGCAGGGCCATCTCCCAAGGATCGCCGGCGCGGGCGGGGGCGGACGGTGTCGGCATCGGTCTGGCGCCTCTTCACGTGATTCGCGCACGCTCACCGGCTTCCTCGCGCGGCCCCGGCTGGGGCCGCGAGGATTCCCCGCCGCCTGACCGGGGAATGATCACCTACGGACGCCGTCTCCGGGCCGCGCCCTACGGAACGCCGGGGCGCGACGCGTGTGCGCCGGCGCGGGGCCGGGCCCGGGGACCGGCGCGGGTGGAGGAGCGTGGACGATGGGACCCGAGGTGATCCAGGCGCTGCTGCGGATCCGGAAGCGGCTGCGGATGCTCAACTCCCCCGACGTCGAGGTCGAGGATGCCGTGGCGGCGCGCACGGTCCGGCAACAATACGTGCAGGAGCTCCGCGCCGTCCACGGCCGCCTGCCGGCACCGCTTCGCCGGAAGAGCTGGATCCTGTCAATCGAGCACGGAACGCCCTGGTGATGGCTACGGGGCGGCGGGGGCGGTCTCGGCGGACGTGGCGTCGGCCGGTCGGAGGTTTGCGCCGACGTGCCTCCGCAAACGCCCCTTCGCGGTGCCGACCTTGCGGAGCATGATGGTGCCCGAGGTGCGCCGGGCGGCGATGGGCAGGATGACCACGAGCACACCGTTGTCGTAGGTCGCGTTGGCCCGAGCCGGGTCCACCCAGGTCGGCAGCGTCACCGTTCGTTCATACGGGCCGACGCTCCACTCGCGTCGCAGGTACTGCTGCTTCCGATCCTGGCCGGGCCCGCGCAGGGTCGCCTGCACGGTGACCCGGCGGCCGTGCACCTCGATGCGGATGTTGACGGGCTCCATCCCCGGCACCGGCGTCGCGACCATGATGCGGTTGTTCTGCCGGTAGACGTTGACCGGCGTCCTGCGTGCGGTCGTCATCGGTCCTCCCCCAGGGCCTGCGCCGTGGACGCCCGACGGGCACGGCTCCCGGGAGCGCGGAGCCGTGCCCGTCTCGCCCATGCGCCCGCGGGGCGCCTACTCCATCTCTTCGCTTTCCTCGTCGCCGCCCTCGGCCTCCGCGGCGTGCACGTTCACGGCGCTCTCCGCGATGTCGGTGAGCTTCCGGTCGGCCTGCTTCTCTTCATCGAGCGTGCGCTGGAGCACGCTGGCGCACTCCGGCATGTTGAGCCGCTGCGCAAAGGTGCGCACGGTGCCGTATCCAGCCATCTCGTAGTGCTCCACCTTCTGCGCGGACTCGATGATGGCCGCATCGCGGACGTCCGGGTCGACCGCGGCCTGGACCGTCTCCGTCCCCTCCTGGATCACGCCCGCCATGCCCTCACACCGGCGGGCCCGCGCCGGCACGCCGCAGTCCTCGAAGACCTGCTCGAGCCGCCGCACGTGCTCCTCGGTCTCCCTGCGGTGATTCTCGAGCGCGCTCTTCACGTCGGAGTGGGACGCCGCGCTGACCATCTTCGGCAGCGCCTTGAGGATCTGATGCTCCGCGTCGTACAGATCCCTGATCTCCTCGATGAACAGCGACCGCAGCGAGTCCAGCCGCGGCCCCGGGGACCGCCGGGCCCTCGCCGGCGTGGTCCTCGCCCGCGCCGCTGTCCTCCCCGTGGTCCTCGTTCGTGCCGCCATTCTCTTTGCCGCGGTGGCGGCCCGTCCGGTTCTAGCAGCCATGCGCCATCCTCCCTTCCGACGATCACGGTACGGCGGGGCGGCGGTGGAACCGACGTCGCCGCGCCGGCTGCGCGTCGTTCATATCGGACGATACCCGCGCGCTGCGGGCCTCAAACATGCGTGCTCGCGGCGTTCGCGTTGCCGGCGGTCAGCCGCCCCGTTCCTTCCCGCCGCCTCGCCGGTCCTCGTCCCGCTCGGGGAGGTACCCGGATTCCCGGGCGCGCTCCGCCGCGGGCCCGCCGGATGGCGCCCCCGGCGTGTAGGGTGCGCGCTCGTAGGTCTTGCCGCCCGCTCCCTCCGGCGCTCGCTCCTGGCGAACCCACGCCCCTTCCGCAAGCCCATACGCGCGAGCGTCCGCCGCGCCCAGCTCCCGCATCATCTGGGCCACGCGGGCGGGGTCCTGCTCCGTGCGCGCGACCAGGAGCACGCGGCCGCGCCGCACCTCCTCCTCGTACCAGCGCGCATCCTCCGGGGGCAGGCCTCCCCCCGCGCGGCCCGCCTCGTGCCCTCCGCCGGCGAGCTCCGCGAGCCACGCGCCGACGCGGGTGGCGGGCCCGGAGGTCCGGCACGACGCGTGCGGCGCCTCGGCCTGCTCGATCGCGGCCGCCGCACGATCGGCGTCCGCCCGGTGCGGGAAGAGGCCCAGGACGTACGCCACTACGCGCGGTCCCGGATGGCCGCGACGCCGCGCTGCGCCGCGCAGTGGGCGCAGCAGAAGATGGTGTCGTCGGCTTCCACGCCGTGCCCGATCACGGCGCAGCCGCAGTGCGCGCAGCGCGGCGCCAGCGCGTGGATCGCGCATTCGAAGCTGTCGAACACGTGCCGGCGGCCGGCCAGCACGACCTCGAACGCCTTGTCGTAGTCGTTGCCGCAGACCTCGCATCGCGCCATCGCGATCAGCTCCTTCCCCTCGCTCCCGTCCGGACGCCCGAGGGCGCCGGCGGCTATCCCTCCGCGGACGTCGCGGCCTCGCCGCCGTCCCCTGCGGGGGAAGCGACGCCGGCCGTGCCGGTCACCTCGGCCGCGCCGCGGCCGGCCCGCTGCTGGTGGAATGTCGCGCGGGGATCGCGGGCCGACGCCCGGCCGAGGAGGAAGACCGCGAATCGCAGGCCGAGCGCCGCGGCGGTGCCGAGCAGCGCGGCGGCGGTCCTCCGCGGGCGGGACCGGCCCGGAAACCCGGACAGCAGCAGCGCCGCGACTTCCGCGGCGCGCGCGGCGTTCCACAGCGCCGCCACGGGCCCGCGCCGCAGCGGGGCGCCGACCCGCTCGATCCGCGACACCTCGCGTTCGACCGCCAGCATCCCTGCGAGCGAGGCGATCTGGCCGACCATGCCGAAGCGGCGGACGGCGTCCTCCTCGCGCGGGCCGAGCGGGGCGAGGGCGAGCAGCGAGGCCGCGGCCGCCATCGCCGATCCCATGAACACCACCGGCAGCGACCGCCGTGCCTCCTGCCACGCCGGCACGGCGGTCTGCGAGATCAGGACGGCGGTGTAGCCGGCCAGCGGCATCCCGAGCAGCCCGGCGCCGTAGGCGGCGGCGTCGCCCGCGCGCCCGAGCAGCCCGTCCGACGACGCGAGCACCGCGGAGGCCCCTGAGAGCGCGCCGACACCGGCCAGCAGCCACGATCCCACGCTCATCGGGGACGTCGGCCGGAACACCCGCAGCATGTTGAGGAAGCGCTCCGGCCGCCCGAGGTCGGAGATCAGCAGCCCGCTGCCGAGCGCGCTGCCCACGGCCCCCATCCACCGGCACCGCGTCACCAGCCGCCCGAGTCGCCGGCGTTCGACGCCCTGCGCGACCGCGCCGAGGACGGCCGCCGCGCCCGCCGCCCCTCCCGCGTGGAAGTACAGCGGTACCGTCCAGATCCACACCGGCTCCTTGATCACCGGGCGGTCGTAGTAGGTCGTGTCCGCAGCCGCCCGTTCCTCGCGCGCGACGGACCGGTCCCACACAGCGTAGGGCGGCGCCCCTTCCTCTGCCCGCTCGGCCGGGACCCGCTGCTGCGCGGCCTCGCCGACCAGCAGCCCGACCTCCGGATCGACGTGCCGGGGCTCGCCGGCGGTCCTCGCCTCGGCCGCGACGCTGCCGCGATCGCTCATGAGTGCCCCCTCTCCTGGCTCGACGCGACGGCCCCGACGGCGGCGGCGGCCATGCCGAGCGCCGCGGCGGCCAACGACAGCCACGCCGGCGCGATCTTCCTGGTCGGGACCACGGGATCGGGCGGCAGGTTGTACGCTTCGGGCCGATCGACGAGGAGGAAGAACGCGTTCAGGCCCTCGGTGCCCGGCTGCCTCGCGGCGTCCTCGCCGTACAGGTACGCTTCCGTGACGCCTCGCGCGTGGAGCTGCTCCAGCCTCGCCCGGGCCGTGGCCCGGAGCTCGTCGACGTCGCCGAATCGAATCGAGTCGGTGGGACACGCCTTGGCGCACGCGGGCTCGAGGCCGCCGCGGAGCCTGTCGTAGCAGAGGGTGCACTTCCAGGCACGGCCGTCCCCGGCGCGGCGGTCGATCACCCCGAACGGGCAGCCGGCGATGCAGTACCCGCACCCGTTGCAGACGTCCGGCTGGACGTACACCGAGCCGAACTCCGTGCGCACGATCGCGCCGGTCGGGCAGTTCTCCAGGCACCCGGCGCGCTGGCAGTGCTTGCAGACGTCGGACATGAAGAGCCACGAGATGCCGTGCGCGGTCGTCTGCCCGCCGAGGGGCACCGGGCGCTCGATGAACGCGACGTGGCGCCACGTCGAGGCGCCGAGGCTCACCGTGTTGTCGTAGGACATCGCGGTGAAGAACATCCCGTCGTCCGGCAACTGGTTCCACTCTTTGCAGGCGACCTCGCAGGCCTTGCACCCGATGCAGACGGTCGTGTCGGTGAAGAATCCCTTTGCGCCCATCGCGATCATCGCTCCCTCGGTCGCTTCCCCGATCCGGCGCCGGACGCCGGGGGCCGGAGGTCCCGGGGCGCGCCGTCGTGGTCCAGCGGCGGCACGATGGGTCCGCTCGTCACAACCCGGCGGCCGCGGCCGCGCCGTCCCGGCTCGATGTTGCCGGTGAGGGCCTTGCTTTCCATGATCGAGACATTCGGATCGGCGACGAACGGGAGCAGCGCGTTCGCCGCCTCGCCCCGGACGAGCCCCCGGCTGCCCCAGTGGTACGGGAGACCGATCTGGTGAACGGTCCTCCCCTCGAGCCGCAGCGGGGGGATCCGGTCCGTGACGAGCACCCGGACCTCGATCTCGCCCCGGGCCGTGGTGATCGTCGCCCAGCCGCCGTTCCGGAGGCCCTTCTCCCTGGCGAGCTCCGGGGAGACCTCGCAGAACATCTCGGGCTGCAGTTCGCTGAGCCACGAGAGCCAGCGGGTCATGCCGCCCGCGGTGTGGTGCTCGGTGAGCCGGTAGGTCGTGAGCACATACGGGAAGCGGGGATCGTTGTACGCGCGGTGATAGGGGTTGTCCGGCCGATCCCACTCCAGCCGCGCCGGGTTGCACTGCTGGCCGTACAGCGGGCTCCTGATCACGGACTCCTGCGGCTCGTAGTGGGTCGGCAGCGGGCCGTCCACGAGCCCGGCCGGCGCGAACATCCACGCCTTGCCGTCGGCGTGCAGCGAAAACGGATCGGTGCCGGAGAGGAGGTCCATGCCCTCGGCATCCGGGCCGGGCCGGTAGGACGGGGGCTTGGCCTCGACGATGTCCGGGTGGTCGTACCCGGTCCAGCGGCCCCCCTCGGCGTCCCACCAGACGTACTTCTTGCGCTCGGACCACGGCCGGCCCCCGGGATCGGCCGAGGCCCGGTTGTACATCAGGCGGATGTTGCTGGGCCACGCCCACGCCCATTCCGGCGCCACCCACGTCTGCTCCGTCCGGGGCCTCCGCCGGGCCGGCCGGTTCACGCCGCCTGCGTAGCAGCCGCAGTAGATCCAGCATCCGCAGGCGGTCGAGCCATCGTCGTTGAGCTCCTGGTAACGCGAGAGCAACTTCCCGTCCGCCACCGTGTAGCCGTTGATCTCCCTGAGCACCGCCTCGGCATCCGGCTCCGCGATCGCCCCGATCGTCGGATAGTCCCACACGAGGTCCAGGATCGGCCGGTCCTTGGGATCCGCGGACCCTGCGTACAGGCGCTTCAGGCGCCGGCCAAGGTGGTACATGAAGTGCAGTTCGCTCCGGCAGTCCCCCGGCGGCTCGATCGCCTTGTGGTGCCACTGCAGGAGGCGCTGGGTGTTGGTGAAGCTCCCGTCCTTCTCGGTGTGCGCCGCGGCCGGGAAGAAGAAGACCTCGGTCTTGATCTCCTCGGGCCGCACCTCGCCGCGGGCGATCTCCGGCCCGGTGCGCCAGAACTCCACCGTCTCGGTCGGGGCGAAGTCCCGCACCACGAGCCACTCGAGCGCGCGCAGGCCCTTGCTGTGGAGCGCCGAGTGGACCGTGCCCACCACCGGGTTCTCGCCCATCACGAAGTAGCCCCTCACCCTGCCGTCGGCCATCGCCGCGACGGTCATGAGATGCGAGTGGTTTCCGGTGATGTGGGGCAGGTAGTGGAACGCCCAGTCGTTGTCCGCCCTGGCGGCGTCCCCGTACCACGCCTTGAGCAGCGACACCGCGTACGCGGGGAAGCTGCTCCACGTCCCGGCCCGGCCGGTGTTGTGAAAGGCATACTGGCCGAAGTCCGCGTCGTATTGCCCCTTGGCCATCGGCAGGTAGCCCGGGAGCAGGTCGTAGAGCGTCGGGATATCCGTGGACCCCTGGATCGACGTGTGGCCACGCAGCGCGAGGATGCCGCCGCCCGGGCGGCCCATGTTGCCGAGGAGCATCTGGACGATCGCGGCCGTCCGGATATACTGCACGCCGACGGTGTGCTGCGTCCAGCCGACGGCGTAGCAGAAGGCCGACGTCCGCTCCCGGCCGGAGTTGTCGCACAGGGTCTGGGCGACCTTGAGGAACAGATCCCGGGGGACCCCACAGATCTGCTCCACGACCTCCGGCGTGTACCGCGAGAAGTGCCGCTTGACGATCTGGAACACGCACCGGGGGTGCTGCAGCGTCTCGTCGTAGTGCTCCGCTCGGGCCTGCGGCGGCCCCTCCGACCACGGCTCGCCGGTCAGCTCGTGGTACTCCTGGTGGGTCTCGACGACGGGCGAGCGCTGCTGGCCCTCGTACTCCCAGGACCGCATATCGTAGTGCCGAGTCTCGGGGTTGTAGCCGCTGAACAGCCCGTCGAGGTCCTCGGTGTCCTGGAAATCGGGGGAGACGATCGCCGCGGCGTTCGTGTAGTGGACGACGTAATCCCGGAAGTACCGCTCGTGCGTGATGATGTAGTTGACGATGCCGCCCAGGAACGCGATGTCGCTCCCGGCGCGGATCGGCACGTGGATGTCCGCGACCGCGCTCGTCCTCGTGAACCGGGGATCGACGTGGACGATCGTGGCGCCGCGATTCTTGGCCTCCATCACCCAGCGGAAACCGACCGGGTGGCACTCCGCCATGTTGGAGCCCTGGATCACGATGCAGTCCGCGTGCTGCAGGTCCTGCTGGAACGTAGTGGCCCCGCCCCGTCCAAACGAGATCCCCAGACCGGGGACCGTGGAGGAGTGTCATATACGGGCCTGGTTGTCGATCTGGACGATGCCGAGCGCCGTGAACAGCTTCTTGATCAGGTAGTTCTCCTCGTTGTCGAGCGTGGCGCCGCCGAGATGCGCGATCCCGAGCGTCCGCCGCGCCAGGGCCCCCTCGGGCGTCCGGTCCTCCCACGTCTCGTCGCGCGTCTTGCGGACACGGTCGGCGACCATGTCCATCGCGACCTCGAGCGGGATCGTCTCCCACTGCGTGCCGTGCGGCCGGCGGTACAGCACGTGGTGGACGCGGTGGGCACCGGTGACGAGCTGGAACGTCGCGGCGCCCTTGGGACACAGGCAGCCGGCCGAGATCGGCGAGTCCGGATCGCCCTCGATGTCCGTGATCTTCCCGTCCTTGACGTAGACGAGCTGGCCGCAGCCGACGCCGCAGTAGGGACACACCGACCGGACGACACGGTCTGCGGTCGCCGTCCGGGGCCTCAGGTCGCGGCTGCGCGGGGAGAACGCGGCGCTGCCGAGCGCGGTCGGGTCTCTCTGCTGGAGCTGGCGGGCGACCGGCCACTGCGAGAGAAGGGTACGCCAGTCACGCATGCCGCAGCATCCTCCTTGCGTCGCCTCCTTTATTGCCCTGGCGCTCCCGCCGCAAACCTTGCCGCGGAGGCCCGGTGTCCTGCGGCCACATCGGGGGGCGGTTGCGCGGGCCGACGAGGATCTGCCCCGGGGCGGACGCGGGTCTCGGTCTCGACCAAGTAGGTCAGCGGAGGACCCCGTCGGGCCGGCGGCCCCTCCGATCGGCGCCGTCGCGTCCGGCGGACCGCCGGCCCGCGCTGGAGCGCGTCCCGGGAGCGGGGGACCGGCCTCGCCCCCACCCGCGCTCTGGCCGGGATGCGAAGACGGCGGCTACGGCGGCGAGGGGCAGAGCCGGCGCACGGCCGCGGCGCTGTCGAGGAACGCGCGGGCGGCCGGCACGCCGGCATCCCCCTTGCCGCCCACGATCCCGATCGACCGGGTCCCCGGCTGGATGAAATGCGACTGCAGCGCAGGCGAGGAGTCGGCGGGGGTGCGGTGCGCGGGCGTCATCGGGCGGGTGCGCGCGCCAGTCCGGCGGCGGGAGACGCTCCCGCGGTGCCGCCGGCCGCAGTCCCCGAACCTGCGCCTCGCAGGTGGGTGCCCTCTCGGGCGGGTCCGGCTAGCCCCAGCCGGTCAGCGCGTACGGGGCCGTGCCGTTGCCGTCCGAAGCCGGGCTCCCTTCGTGCTCCTGTTGGCTCGGGACCACGGGCCTAGCGCACACCGCAGGAGCCACCTTTATAGTAGCACCGGCCTCCGGCCACATTCAACGTCCTCCCGTGCCGGCCAGCCGTTTCGGAACTCAGGCGGCGCCCGACCCCTGGAGGGCCACGTCGACAGGCCCGAGCGTCCACCGGATGCCGGTGGCGGGTTGGTTCTATGGCTCCACGCGGGCGTTTCGGTCAGCGCGACGCGGGCTCGGTGGCGTGCAGAGGCACGCAGCGACAGGGCCCCTCAGCCGAGCGTCTCGCCCGTGCCCAGCCTGTGTCCGGGGTGGGCGGGCGCCCCAGACCGAGCCGCAAGGCGCGACCCAGCTCGATCGCCGGCCGGATCGGATGCGGCCCGCGATGGAGGGACCGCAGCCGGTAGAGACGCTCGATCGCCGGCGCCAGCGGCGGGACGAGCCAGCTCACCGGCCGGCTGTTCCCCTGATGACGGCAGATGTGCGCGATCCGGTGGTACGTCTTGGCCGCGTTGTCGGAGACCGAGCATCTAGGAGGACCGGCGGATCTGGATGTGCGCCTCCTCGAGCGCGCGCGGGTCCACCGGGGACGGCGCCCCCGTCATCAGGTCGGTCGCGCTCTGGGTCTTGGGAAACGCGATGACCTCGCGGATCGACTCCTGGCCAGCGAGCACCATCACCATCCGGTCGAAGCCGAGGGCGATGCCGCCGTGGGGAGGAGCCCCGTACTGGAACGCGTCCAGCAGGAACCCGAACCGATCGCGCGCGACGTCCGGCGCGATCCCGAGCACGGCGAAGAGGCGTGACTGCATCTCGCGCCGGTGGATCCGGATGCTGCCGCCTCCGAGCTCGACCCCGTTCAGGACGAGATCGTAGGCCTGCGCCCGGACCCTGAGCGGCTCCGCCTCGAGCAGCGGGAGGTCCTCCTCCATCGGCGCCGTGAACGGGTGGTGGACGGCGGACAGGCGCCCATCCTCGGGCGCCGGCTCGAGGAGCGGGAACTCCACGACCCAGGTGAACGCCCACCCGCTGCCCACGAGGCCGAGCCGGCGAGCCAGCTCGAGGCGGAGCCGGCCGAGCGCCACGCTCGCCTCGCGGGGCGCGCCGGCCACGAGCAGCAGCAGGTCCCCCGGGCGGGCCCCGAACCGCTCGCGAAGCGCCGCGAGCGCGGGCGGGCCGAGGAAGCGAGACGCCGGGCCGCGGGAGCCCTCCAGGTCGAGGTGGACCGGGACGAGCCCGCCGGCCCCCGCGGCCCGGGCCACGGCCTCGAGCTCCGCCACCTCCCGGCGGCTGTACCCGCCCGCGCCGGGGGCGCACAGCCCCCGCACCGCTCCGCCGGATGCGAGCGCTTGGGCGAAGACGCGGAACTCCGTGCCGCGCACGAGGTCGGAGCAATCCACGACCTCCATGCCGAAGCGAAGGTCCGGCTTGTCGGTCCCGTAGCGATCCATCGCCTCGGCGTAGGTCAGGCGGGGAAACGGCGTGGGAACGTGATGGCCCAGGGCCTCGCGCACCGCGTGCGCCACCATGCGTTCGCTCAGCGCGATGACCTCGTCCGCGCCCACAAACGACATCTCGATGTCTACCTGCGTGAACTCGGGCTGCCGGTCGGCGCGCAGATCCTCGTCGCGGAAGCACCGGACGATCTGAAAGTAGCGTTCGATGCCGGCGACCATGAGGAGCTGCTTGAACAACTGCGGGGACTGCGGCAGCACGTAGAACTTGCCGGGGTGCAGCCGGCTCGGGACGAGGAAGTCGCGGGCGCCCTCGGGTGTGCTCTTGATGAGCATCGGCGTCTCGACCTCGATGAACCCCTCGGCGGCGAGGAAGTTACGGATCGCGGCGGCCAGCCGGTGCCGCAGCACGAGGTGGCGGTACATCGAGGGCCGGCGCAGGTCGAGATAGCGGTACCTGAGGCGCACCGCCTCGTCCACGTCTCCTCCGTCGACGATCGGGAAGGGCGGCGTCTCCGCGGCGGCGAGCACCCGCAGCGCGCGGGCCCGCACCTCGATCTGCCCCGTCGGCAACCGCGGGTTCTCGGTTCCGGCGGGCCGCGCGGCGACCACGCCTTGCACCGCGATCACGTACTCGCTGCGCACCGCCTCCGCCGCGCGCGCCGCGGCGGGGACTTCCTGCGGGCTGCAGACGACCTGGACGATCCCATCGCGGTCGCGGAGGTCGATGAAGATGAGCCCGCCGAGGTCGCGCCGGCTCTGCACCCAGCCCATGAGCGTCACCTCGCGGCCGACGTCGGAGAGGCGGAGCGCGCCGTTCGTGTGCGTCCGCCGCCAGTCCCCCAGCTCGCCTGTCATCCCCGCTCCTTCCCGGGCCGCGGGCGTCTGAGCTCGCGCCGCAGGCCCATCGTCCGGCGTGCAGAAGCCCGGGGCAGCGCTCAACGCGCCCGCACGCGGGAGGCGACCGCCTCTCCGAGGCGGGCCAGCGCGACATCCTCCTGCTGGCCCGTGGCCATCTCGCGGAGCACGGCGACCCCGCGCCGCAGCTCGTCCTCGCCGAGCAGCAGCACGAAGGCCGCGCCGAGGCGGTCGGCCTGCTTCATCTGCGCCCGCAGCCCCCGTGCCATCACGTCCACGGTCACCGAGAGCCCGTCCCGGCGAAGACGGTCGGCGAGCGCGAGTGCGCGGGACGGCTCGGTGCCGGCGGTCGCGATGAACAGCTCCGGGGACGACGCGCCCGCGCCCGCCACGCCCTCCTGCTGCAGGACCAGCAGCAGGCGCTCGAGGCCCATGCCAAACCCGACGCCCGGCGTCGGCGGCCCGCCGAGCTGCTCGGCCAGCCCGTCGTAGCGGCCGCCGCCGAACACGGCGTTCTGCGCGCCCAGCCGGCCCGACAGCGCCTCCCACGCCGTGCGGGTGTAGTAGTCGAGCCCGCGGACGATCATCGGGTCGATCGTGTACCGGATGCCCATCGCATCGAGGTGCGCGCGGACGCCGGCGAGGTGGGCGCCGCAGGCGCCGCAGAGGTAGTCCAGGATCCGCGGCGCGCCGCGCGCGATCTCCCGGTCCGGGGCCCGCTTGCAGTCGAGCAGGCGCAGCGGCGCGGTCTCGAACCGCCGCCGGCAGTCGTCGCACACGTCACCGAGGCGCGGGCGGTAGTAGGCCCGTAGGGCCTCGAGGTAGCGCGGGCGGCAGGTGGCGTCGCCGACGCTGCTGAGGTGCACGTCGGGGTGCGCGAGCCCGAGCGCCTCCACCGCGCGCACCGCCAGGCCCAGCACCTCCGCGTCCGCCGCCGGGTCGGGGCTGCCGATCACCTCCGCCCCGAACTGCGTGTGCTGCCGGTACCGGCCCGCCTGGGGCCGGTCGTACCGGAAGATCGGGCAGACGTAGTACACGCGCGCGGGCAGGCCCTGGGCGCCGAGGTTGTGCTCGAGGAACGCGCGCATCACCGGCGCGGTGCCCTCGGCGCGGAGCGTCAGGCTCCGGCCGCCGCGGTCCGTGAACGTGTACATCTCCTTCTCGACGATGTCGGTGGCGGCGCCGACCCCGCGCTGGAACACCTCCGTGTGCTCGGCGACCGGCGTGCGGATCTCGCCGTACCCGTGCCGGCGCGCGACCTCGCGCAGCGTGGCTTCCACGGTCTGCCACCGCGGGGTCTCGGCGGGGAGGATGTCCGGCATGCCCCTCGGCGCCCTGATCTCCATTCGCTCGCTCCGTTCCCTCGTCGCGGGTCGCTGCGGCGGGACGCGGCCGCCCGCGGCGCCGGGCGGAACGCCGGGGCGCCGGGTCATGCCGTCGGCTGGCCCCCGCGGCCGGGCTCGTCCGTCGCCGGCCGCGCTCCCCGGCGGGGAACCGGCTCGCGTGCGGCCGGCCGGGCGCCGGCGAGCCAGACCATCCACGCCGACCCCGCGGTGCCGCCCGTGACGACGGAGGCCACGAGCCCGCTCATCTCCGGCCGGTCCAGCACGTAGGCGAGCGCCAGGGCCCGGTCGTACGCCCCGAGCCACCCGAGCGCCACAACCGCGGCGGCCAGCGGAAGGGCGGCCGCGCGCAGCCACGGCAGCTCGGCGAGCCGCGCCGCGACGAGCAGCGATCCCGCGAGCACGAGGGTCGCCGACCCCGTGGCCACGACGCCGGGCACGGCCGGCGCGAGGTGCGCCACCACCGGGGCCGGGAGACGGCGCGCCATCGCAAGGGCAGCTTCCTCGAGCACCGCCGCCGCCGCCACGCTTCCCGCGGCGCTGCCTGCGACCGCGCGCGCCAGCGGGGCCGGCCGCACGCCCGCGCACCGCGCGGTCGCGAGGCCCTGGATCACCGACGGCAGCAGCAGCACCGCCGGGAGCAGCCCCCACGTCACACCGTCCCAGCTCGACCGCGGGAACCACTCCAGCACCGCCCGCAGCAGCCCGGCGCGCGCCGCCCACGCGACCGCCCAGCCGGTGACGCCCCCGGCTGCGACGGCGCAGCCGGCCAGATCCCAGAGCGTGGGCCGCCGCATCACGCGGTCCCGTCGGCGCCGGGCAGGGGCGCCTCCCGGCCGGACGCGGGCCCGGGCGGCCGCACCGGCGTCTCCAGGAGGATCGTCACCGGGCCGTCGTTGTGGATCTCCACCACCATGTGGGCGCGAAACCGCCCTGGGACGACCCGCACGCCGGCGGCCGCGAGGCGCTCGTTGAAGCGCCGGTACAGCGGCTCGGCCACCTCGGGCGGGGCCGCGTCGATGAAGCTCGGCCGGCGCCCCCGTCGCGTGTCCGCGTAGAGCGTGAACTGCGGGATGCTCAGCACCTGCCCTCCGATGTCCCGGATCGATCGGTTCAGCCGGCCCGCCTCGTCGCTGAACACCCGGAGCCCGGCCACGCGCCCCGCGAGGTGGTCGGCGTCCTCACGGGTATCGTGCACGTGCACGCCGAGCAGCACCGCAAACCCGGTGTCGATCCGGCCGATCGGCTGCGGGGCTTCCGCGCAAGGCTCCGCCGGGCCGGCCACCCGGCCGGACGCGTCCTCGCCCAGGATGTAGACGGCCGCCCGCCGGACGCGCTGGACGAGCGCCCGCATCAGCGCCGGCGCCTCATCGTCCGGACTGGCCCCTGCGCGGCGATCATGTCCCATTGAGAGTACCAGGACGGCCGGCTCCCCGCAAACGTGCGCATCGCGCGACGGCGGGGGCCCTGTGATGGAAGAGGGGGGCGGAGTGCGCTGGGTGCGGTCACACCGGCGCGGAGCGCGCCCGGCCGGCGGTGCGGGGCCGCAGCCGCGAGAGCCGTGCGCGGACCTCGCCGAACGTCTCCTCCCGCTTCGGGAACGCGAACCGGACGTACCGCCGGCCGGCGGCCGGCTCGTAGAAGAACGAGGAGCCCGGCACCGGCGCCACGCCGACGTCTTTGATCAGGTGCATCGTGAGCGCGTAATCGTCGTCGTATCCGAGCGGGGTGATGTCGCACATGATGTAGTACGCCCCGCCCGGCACCAGGCACGCGAACCCGGCGTCCCGCAGGATGGCGAGCAGCGTGTCCCGCTTGCGCTGGTACATCGCGGCCAGGCGGGCGTAGTACTCGCGCGGGAACCGGAGCGCCGTGACCGCGGCCTCCTGCAGGGGCGCCGCGGCCCCGACCGTGAGGAAGTCGTGGACTTTGCGGATCCCGTCCGCGATGTGCGCCGGCGCGATCGTCCACCCGATCCGCCATCCGGTCACGCTGTAGCTCTTGCTCACGCTGTTCACGATCACCGTGCGCTCGGCCATCCCCGGGAGCGTGGCCAGGCTCACGTGGGCCCGGCCGTCGTAGACGATGTGCTCGTACACCTCGTCGGTGATCGCCAGGAGGTCGTGCCGGCGGCAGAGGTCGGCGATGATCTCCAGCTCGTCCCTGCTGAACACCTTGCCGGTCGGGTTATGCGGGGTGTTGACGATGACCGCCTTGGTCCGCGGGGTGACGGCGGCGCGCAGCTCATCCGGATCGAACGGGAACCCCGGCTCCAGACGCAGCCGGACGAACCGCGGCACCGCGCCGGAGAGCTTGGCATCCGGCCCGTAGTTCTCGTAGAACGGCTCGAACACGATCACCTCGTCCCCGGGGTTCACGGTGGCGAGCATCGTCGCCATCATCGCCTCGGTGGCGCCGCACGTCACCGTGATGTTGCGCTCCGGGTCCACCTCGAGTCCATTGAACCACCGGACCTTCTCGGCGAGCGCGGCGCGCAGCCGCGGGGAGCCCCACGTGATCGCGTACTGGTTGTGGCCGTCGGCCAGCGCGCGCGCGGCGGCGTCGCACAGCTCCGGGGGCGCGGCGAAGTCCGGGAACCCCTGCGCGAGGTTGATGCCGCCGTGCTCCAACGCCAGCCGGGTCATCTCCCGGATCACCGACTCGGTGAACACCCCCACGCGCGCCGCGGTCTCGACCATCTCCCCCTCCTGTACACGCGCGCGGGCCAGCCCCCGCGCCCTGTCGTCCCTGCCGCGCACCGCCTGCCGTGCCGCACGGGCCGCACCGCGGACCTGGCGTCGATCGCCTGCGCCCCGCGCGCTGCTCAGTGGGGCACGACCCGCTCGACGCTGTAGACCTCCTTGACCTGGCCGATCCGGTGCATCACGCCCGCGAGCTGCGTCACGTTGCGGATGTCCACCACGATGTTCACGATCCCGACCTTGTCCTTGCGCACGCGGGCGTTGACCGATACAACGTTGGTCTTTGTCTCCGTGATCGCGGACAGGATGTCCTTGAGCAGGCCGACGCGGTCCAGCGCCTCCACCTCGATCTCCACCTGGTACGTGCCGTCCGCGGAGGCGTCCCACTCCACCTCGATCAGCCGCTCCGGGTGGGCCCGGAGGAACTGGATGTTAGGGCAGTCGGCGCGGTGGATGCTCACGCCGCGGCCCTGCGTGATGTAGCCGATCACCCGGTCACCGGGCAGCGGGCTGCAGCACCTCCCGAACCGCATCAGCACGTTGTCCACGCCCCGGACGCGGATCCCGTGCGCGGCGGACGGCGCCGGCTTGGCGGGCGGTTGGGCCGGGGCCTCCTCCTCCTCGGACGCAGGCTCGCCGCGCAGCGCCTGGACCACGTGCAGCAGCGATACGTCGCCGTTGCCGAGCGCCGCGTACAGCTCCTCTTCGTTCGGCAGCCCAAAGCGTCCGGCCACGTCCCGGAGGCGTTCCGGCTTCATCGCCGCCGCCACGGGGCCGCTGCGGCGAAGCTCCTTCTCCAGGAGCTCCCGCCCGCGGACGATGTTCTCGTCGCGGCGCTCGCGCTTGAACCATTGCCGGATCTTCGTCCGCGCGTTGCTCGTCTGCACGAACCCCAGCCAGTCCCGACTGGGGCCCCCGCTGCTCTTGTGGGTCAGCACCTCGACGATGTCGCCGGACTGCAGGCGGTAGCTCAGGGGCACCAGCCGCCCGTTCACCCGGGCGCCGGTCGTGTGGTACCCGACGTCCGTGTGGATGCGGAAGGCGAAGTCGACCGGCGTGGCGCCGGCGGGCAGGTCGATCACGTCCCCCTTCGGGGTGAAGACGAACACCTCGTTCTGAAAGAGGTCCAGCTTGACCGAGTGCATGAACTCGCGCGCGTCCTGCATCTCCTGGTGCCACTCCAGGAGCTGGCGGAGCCACGAGAGCTTCTGTTCGAACCCCGGCTCGGCCTTGGCGCCGCCTTCCTTGTATCGCCAGTGCGCGGCGATCCCGTGCTCGGCGACCCGGTGCATCTCGTGCGTCCGGATCTGGACCTCCAGCGGCTGCCCCTCGCACAGCACGGCCGTGTGCAGCGACTGGTAGCCGCTCGTCTTGGGGTTGGCGATGTAGTCGTCGACCTCGCCCGGGATCGGCTTCCACAGCGAGTGGACGATCCCGAGCGTCTCGTAGCACTCGCGGACGTCGTTGACGACCACGCGGACGGCCAGCCGGTCATACACGCGTCCCACGCCCTGGCCCTGGTACTTGGGACGCTGCATCTTCTGGTAGATGCTGTACACGTGCTTGGGGCGGCCGGTGACGCCGGCGCGGTCGACGCGGATGCCGGCACGGTTCAGCTCCCGGTGGAGCGTGTCGATGACGCGACCCAGGAGGGCCTCCTGCTCCTGGCTGCTCCGCTCGATCTGTCCCGCGATCTCGCGGTACGCCTCGGGCTCGAGGAGGCGGAAGGCGCGGTCCTCCAGCTCGCGCTTGATGCTCCCGATGCCCAGCCGCTCGGTCAGCGGCGCGTAGATCTCCAGCGTCTCTTGCGCGGTGCGCTTCTGCTTCCACTCCGGCAGGAACTCGATCGTGCGCATGTTGTGCACGCGGTCGGCGAGCTTGATCAGGATGATGCGGATATCGCTCGCCATCGCCAGGAACATCTTCCGCAGGTTTTCGGCCTGGCGCTCCTCCCGGCTCTTCCACTCGATACGGCCCAGTTTGGTCACGCCGTCCACGAGCCCGGCGATCTCCGGACCGAACTTCTCCCGGATCTCGTCGATCGAGTGCGGCGTATCCTCCGGCACGTCGTGCAGCAGGGCCGCGGCGATCGTGGGGGTGTCGAGGCGCAGCCCCACGAGGATCGAGGCGACCGCGACGCTGTGGCTCACGTAGGGCTCCCCGGACGCCCGCGTCTGGCTCGCGTGCGCCTCCTGGGCAAAGAGGTACGCGCGGCGGAGGAGGTCCAGGTCCGCGTGGGGCATCGTCTCGCGGACGCGCCGCAGGAGGTCGACCGCGTCGGGGAGCAGATGCTCCTCCGCGGCTCCCCGCGCGAGATGGAACCGCTTCATCACCTCTGTGACCATTCCGGTCTTCGGGCGAGTCCCCTCGTCCGCCATCACCGTACGCCGCGCCCCGGGCCGGCCGCCGCTAGAGCGGCCTCGCGTGCTGGCACCGCAGCGCTAGGCCAGCACGGCCCGCAGGATCTCCCCTGGCTCCGCCGTGTGGGCCCACGCGGCGAGCGTCTCCCAGGCCCTCCGCTCCCGCCGGCCCTCCCGGTACCGGAGCGACGTCAGGAGATCTCGCCGGCCCCCCACAGAGGTCAACTGCACGAGCCAGCCTGCGCTTCCACGCCCGCCGGATGCGACCGGGGCGCCGTCGGGCCCCTCCGCACGGGGACGCCCCGCAGCACTCTCCCGCGAGGCGAGCCCGGCCTCCTCGAAGATCGCGCACGCCGCTCCCACGGTCGCCCGGGAGAGCCCGGGGACCGCGTCGGCGAGATACGCCCACGTCCCGTCGTCGGGCCAGAGAAACGGCTCCTCCCCCTTCCACGCCCGCAGGGCCCGGTAGACCGCGACCAGCGCCTGGCGATCCGGGGCTGCCGCGTCCAGACGCCGACGTGCCTCGCGATCGTCCCGGTCGAACACCATCGTCACCGTGGCAGGCCGGCGGTCGCCTCCCGCGCTCCCGCAGGCGGCGAGGAACTCCTCGCGGTCCCAGGGGAGGTCCCAGAAGACGACGTGCCGGAGGTCCGGCGGCAGCGCCTCCTCGTCGAGCGCCGGGGTCGCGACGAGAACATCGATCCGCCCGTCGCGGAACCCCTGCGTCACGATCTGCCGGAGGCGCTCGGGAAGGCCGCCGTGCACGTAGCCGATCCGCCGGCCCGCCGCCTCGATGCGATCGCGCAGGCGCGCCGCGAGCCGGACGCACTCCTCCCGACCGACGGCATAAACCACTGTCTTCTCGCCCCTCGCCAGCACTTCCTCCACCTCGTCCTCGCGGGACGCGCTCCCACGCCGGTCGACGATGCCAAGGGGCGGCCGGGGCCCGTAGTCGTGCAGGATGACGGGGCTGCGCATCGCCCGGGCGCAGGCGTGAGACGTCAACGCCGCGGTCACGGCCAGCGCCGGCGGGCCGGCCAGCACGGCGTCGAGCGCGTGGATCTCGTCGGGGGAGAGGCCGTCCAGCACGACGACGCCGACGCGCGCGAGGGCCGGCGCGAGGAGACCTCCCTCCCGCACCGCCTCCACGCTCGCCACGATGACATCGACCTCGCCCGACCGCAGCGCGGCCGCCGCGCGCTCGCGGTCGCGCATGCCCGCCAGCCCGTGGACCGAGACGATCCGGAGCCCGAGCGGGGACAGACGGGACACGAGCTGTGCCGCGCGGTGCAGCGTCCGGCGGCGCCGGGGCGCCACCACGAGCGCCCACGTCCCCCGGCCCGCCGCGAGGGCGCAGCCGGCGGCGGCCGCGGTCGCCCGGCCGCGCCCCCACGGGACGGACAGCACGGCCGAGCGCCCGCCGGCGAGGGCGTCGAGCGCCTCGGCGAGCGCCGGCCGCAGCGGCCGGCCGTCCGTCAGGTAGAGCGGCAGCCGCTCGACGACGCGCCCGGGCGCGGTCGCGATCCACGCGCGGCGGACTCCGTCCGCGCCCTGGGACGTGTCGTCGGCGCGCGCGAGGTAGACGTTCACGCCGAGCGCGCGGTCCCCGCCCCCGGTGACGCGCACGACCGTCGCGCGGTACCGGGCGCCCATGTCGATCGCGGGCGCGAGCCGCGCGGCGAGCTGCGCGTTGAGGTAGCCGACCATCCGGCCGTCGTCGGTGGTCACCTGGATCGCGTGCGGATCGTGCGGGTTGGCCGGCTCGCGCCGCAGGCGGAGCGGATCGCCGTCCCGCAGCGACGCCACGGCGGCCTGACGCGCCTCGAACGTCACGCCGACGACCTTCGTGTACAGCTCCCCGGCATCCTCGACCCCGGCGTACCGCTGCCCGTCGAGGTAGTCGGAGGCGCGGCGGAACAGGCGGTCGATCAGGAGCCCGGTATCGGCGAGGATGGTGTCCGGATCGACGCCCGGCGCGTCCAGCGCGCACAACCGGATCCGGATGCGCTCGCGGTCGATCCGGTCCCGCTCGAGCACGAAGGCGAGGTCGACCGGCGCGTCCGTGAACGCAAGCAGTTCTCCCCACGCGGCCATCGCGAAGCCGATCGCCTCGACGAACGCGCTGCCGTCGGTCACCCCGAGCCAGAGGTGCGCGCCGTCGCCGACGAGGCGACGCGCGACCGCCCGGACCCCGCGCACCGCGAGCACCGGGGGCGGGTTCCCGACGCCAAACGGCGCCAGGCGCTCCAGGTCCGCGGCGAGCGACGGACGGAGATCCCCGAGGGCCACCTCCGCGTCCACCGTGATGCGACCGGGCGCCGCCGCCGGGCGGGCGGAGGCGACCTGGGAGAACGCCCGGCGGAACGCGTCGACCTCGCACGCCGCGATCGAGAGCCCCGCGGCCATCGCGTGACCGCCGAAGCCGAGGAGGTGGGCCTGGCACGCCGCGAGCGCCTCCACGAGATGGAACCCCTCGACGCTGCGGCCGGATCCGCGCCCGGCGTCTCCGTCGAGCGCGATCGCGATGGCGGGGCGGCGGTACTGCTCGACGAGGCGGCCGGCCACCAGGCCCACGACGCCCGGGTGCCAGCCCTGGCCCGCGACCACGAGCGCCGGGCACGAGGGATCGCTCTCCGCCTGGGCTGCCGCCTCGGCGAGGACCTGCTCCAGGATCGCCTGCCGCTCGCGGTTCAGCTCGCCGAGCCGGCGCGCGAGGTCGCGCGCCTCGGCCGCGTCGTCGGTCACGAGCAGCCGGAGGGCCGGCTCCGGGTCGCCGAGCCGGCCCGGCGCGTTCAGGCGGGGACCGAGCACCCACCCGATGTGCCAGGCGTCCACCGGGCCCTGGACGCCGGCGTCGTCGATCAAGGCACGCACCCCGGCCGGCGGCGCGTCCCGCATCTGCGCGAGCCCGGCGGCCGCGAGGCGCCGGTTATCGTCGCGCAGCGGAACGACATCGGCCACCGTGCCGAGCGCGGCGAGGGCCGCCAGGTCGGCGGGAAGCGGCGAGACGTGGCCGAGGCGCCGCCGCAGCGCCCACACGCAGAGGAACGCCAGCCCGGCGGCACACGGGGGCGCGGCCGCCCCGGGCGGCGGGGATGCCACCACCGCGATCGGGCGCCCCGCTCCGGGGACGTGGTGGTCGAGCACGACGACCTCGCACCCGAGGGCGCGCGCCCGGGCCACGGCGTGCTCCGCGGTGATGCCGCAGTCCACCGCGATCAGCAGCCGCGCACCCTGCGCCGCGAGCCGCTCGACCGCGGCGGCGCTCAACCCGTACCCGTCGTGGACGCGGTGGGGGAGGTACCAGAGCGGGTCGGCGCCGAGCGCGCGCAGCGCGCGCAGCAGGATCGCGGTCGCCGAGATCCCGTCCACGTCGTAGTCGCCGTGCACGGCGATCCGCCGCCCCGAGCGCAGCGCATCCGCGATCGCCTCCACCGCCTCGGACATGCCGGGAGTCGCGAGGGGATCGGAGAGGTCCTCGAGCCGCGGGTCCAGAAACGCACGCGCGGCCTCCACCGTCGTCGCCCCGCGGCGGCGCAGCAGTGCCGCGAGGAGCGGGGGCACGCCGAGCGCCCGGGCGAGCTCCACGGCCTCCGGGTCGGGAGGCGCCACAACCCACGCCGCTCGATCGAGCACGGCCATGTTACCGATATTATATCTCGGTGGTCCCGGCCGTGCCCGGCGCGGCTAACTCGGCAGATCTCGACGGTCGCCCCCCGCCGCCAGGCTGCGTACCGCGTCGTCCACGTCGGGGTGGAGCGCGATGCGGTCGCCCACGCCGGCGATCAGCAGCACGCGGCGGATGACCGCCCGGTCGGGGATGACCAAGCGGAGCGCCCGCCCGCCCCGGGACAGCCTGCGCTCGAGATCGAACAGGATGTGCAGCCCGGCGCTGTCGAGATACGTGACGCCGGAGAGGTCGACGATGAGTCCCGGGGAGGCCGGCGCGACGGCCCCTCCCAGCGCATCGCCGACGGCCTCGGCGTTCTGGAGATCGATCTCCCCCTCCACGTACGCGATCGGCACGCCCTCGCGATCGACAACGGTGACCCGGGCAGGCATGCCGATCATGGGAGCGCCTGCCTCCGCAGCCGGCGCCGGAGCTGCACCACCGTGCCCCCCGGTGTCGGCTCGACCACGGCCGCGTCGGTGAGGGAACGCATGAGGGCAAGCCCCCTGGCGGGGGATCCTGTACGGGGGGGCCGCCAGCGCCCGCGATCGCCCACGACGATGGTGATCTCGCCGTCGCGGTTGACCGCCTCCACGCCGAGCGAGCCGGCGGCCCCGCCGTACGCATGCCGGATGGCGTTCCGGCAGGCCTCGGTCGCCGCGGCGGTGAGCGCGCTCACCTCGTCCGGCCCGGCTCCGGCGGCCTCCAGCCATCTCCAGAAGGTCTGTCGCAGCGTGTCGAGAGACGCCGGCTCCGCGGGAAGGTGCATCTCGAGCCGATCCCTGGGGAGCGGTACGACGCGCAGCACGAGCAGCGCCAGATCATCCACCGATCCGTGGGGACGGAGCGTCCGCAGCACGTGATCGCACAGAAGGTCGGGCTCGGCCGGTCCCCCCCGGACAATCTGCCGCAGGCGCTCCAGCCCCTCGTCGAGAGGCGCGCCCCGCTCCTCCACGAGGCCATCCGTGTACAGCACCAGCGTCGAATGCGGCGCGAGCCTCACGACGGCGTCTCCCGGAGGGGGCTGGGCACGGCAGGCGCTCACGCCGAGCGGCACCCGCGCGCGTGCCTCGACGTAGCCGGCGGCGCCGGCCGGGGTGACGAGCAGCGGCGGCGGATGTCCGGCCGAGGCGAACCGGAACGTCCCCGTGCTCACCTCGAAGACGCCGTACAGCACGGTCGCCATCAGGTGCGGGAGCAGGCGCCGCAGCAACGCGTGCACGCGCTCCAGCACCACGGCCGGGACCTGGTGCTCGACGGCGTAGGCGCGCACCGCGTTGCGCGTCTGCGCCATCGCGGAGGCCGCCTGCAGGCCGTGCCCGGCCACGTCCCCGACCACCACCGCCAGGCGCGCGTCTCCCAGCGGAATCGCATCGTACCAGTCGCCGGCGACCGCCTCGTCGGTCGCCGGCACGTAGCGGGCAGCCAGGACCGCGCCGGGAAGCTCGGGGAGCGCCGCCGGCAAGAGGCTGCGCTGCAGCACCTCGATGACACCGCGCTCCGTCGCGAGCTCCTGCTCGAGCTGCCGCCGGCGCCGTACGTCCCGGGTGGTCTCGGCGCCCATCACGAGCACCCCTGCGGGCGGGACGCCGGGGCCGGGGATCGGGCTCAGCGTGAACGCGAAATAGCGAGAGGCGTCGTGCGCAGCCGCCCCGGCGAACGGAAGCGGGGTGTCCTCGCCCCGGAACGGCTGGCCCGTCGCGCGGACGCGGTCGAGCAGCGGGAGCACCAGCGGTGCGACGTCCGGGAAGGCGTCCGCCACCGCCCGCCCGAGGACCGGCCCGCGCTGCGGGAAGAGCCGCAGCCAGCGGTCGTTGACCAGCCGGACGCGGTGCTCGGGGCCCCACACCAACGCGATCGCCGCAGGGGCGCGCGCGATCACCTCGCGCAGGATCGCCCGTTCCTGCGCCGGCGTCGCCACGCCCCCCTGGCCCTGCTCCTCGGCGGAGGGGCCCTCCAGAGCGGGCTCGCGCGGGCGGGGTGCGTCGGGCGGCCCCCCGCCGGGCTCTGCCGGCACGTCACTCTCCACGCCGATACCGGAGGATGCGTGGGGCCCTGGTCCGCCCGCATCCCCTCCCCCACCGACTCTGCACGGACGCCGATTCCCCCCACCACGGAAGCGCGTATCACTTCTTTATATCCCCAAGGCGCCGACGCACGCGCGCGGGGGTCGGGGGCTCGAAGGGACGGCGCGCCCGCGGCGGAGAGCGTCCACCCGGCGAGCAGGCTCGCGGGGAGGCACTAGGTGAGCCGGCGGGTATCCTCGACGCGATCGGGGGGCGGCGGGCCCGGCGGAGGCGGCGGCGCGGCGGACCCCGCGGCGTGCGCCCGCATCTGGCGCTCGAGATCGCGAATCCGGCTGCCGAGGTGATACTGTCGCACGAGGGCGGGCAGCAACGTGAGGACCGACCCGATCACGCCGGCGGCGACGATGGCCAGCCCGAGCGACCCCGTGTAGATCGGCCACTGCCAGAACATCACCGTGACGGAGGCCGTGTTGCTGAGCGCGAAGATCGTGACGGCGAGCAGGAGCACGATCAGCCAGACCGCCGCAGCGCGCATCGCCGGATCGACCTAGCGCCGCCGGCGGCCGCGGCGCCGCCGGCCGCCGGCCGGACGAACCGGGGCGGGTCTCGCCGGCGGGTAGGGCTGGCCCGGCGCGATGGCCGGCACCTCGAGCGAGCCCGCGGCCGGGGAGGTGCCGTCAGGCGAGAGCGCGGAGCCCTCGCGCGGGGCCGGCGCGGGCCGCGCGGCGGGTCCGGGCTCGCGGCCTGCGGCGCGCGCGCGCCGGCGCTCCGCCCAGTTGTGCCAGTCCACCAGGATCGGGCTCGCGTTGAAGATCGAGGAATAGCCGCCGGTGATGATGCTGACGACCAGGCCGAACGCGACGTCCCGGATCGTCTCCCCGCCGAAGACGTACACCGCGCCGATCGCGAGCACGGCCGTCATCGCGGTGTTGATCGACCGGACGAGCGCCTCCAGCACGCTGCGGTTCACGAGGTGCTCGAACGGCTCGCGCGTCCGGAAGCTCAGGTTCTCGCGGATCCGGTCGAAGATCACGATCGTATCGTTGATCGAGTAGCCGGCGACCGTCAGCAGGACCGCCAGGAACGAACTGTTGACCTCCCGCTGGGTCAGCGCGAACGCGCCGATCACGACGAGGAGATCGTGCAGCAGCGCGATGTCCGCCGCGATCGCAAAACGCACCGACCGGAACCGGATCGAGATGAAGATCACCTGCAGGACGAGGCCGACGACGACGCCCACGATCGCGATGTTCCGCAGCTCGGCACCGATCTCGGGACCGACGGTATCCTCCCGCAGCATGACCGTGCTGGGGAAGCGGCCACGCATGGCGTCGATGATCTGGTTGGTCTGCGCCTGGGTGAGGGGCCGGGTGCGGACGAACACCTCGCTCTCGCCGGACCGCTGGATCACCGCGTCGCCTAGCCCGAACCGGTCCATCACCTGCCGGATCTCCCCGATCGTGAACGGCTGGGTGATCCGCAGCTCGAGCGAGTTGCCGCCGGTGAAGTCGACGCCCCAGTTGAGCGCGTGGTGGTCGTGGACGTGGTGGTAGTAGAGCGCGATGAGGCCCGGGATGATGACCGCCAGCGAGAGCGCGTACCACCAGCGCCGGCGCCCGATGAGGTTGAATGCCTGCGCCATCCGCTACTCCCCCGCCCCGCCGGCCCGCGCGACGCGGCGCCCCGCGCCCTCCCGCCTCACTGGGTCACCCCGGCAGGCGGTGCGGCGGCCCTCCCGACCGACGCGAGGCTCTGGATCCACCGGGCCAGCGACGTCTCGAGGACGAGGTCCACGAACACCCGGGTGACCACGATCGCGGTAAAGATGCTGGTCAGGATGCCGAGGATCAGCGTGACCGCGAATCCCCGGACCGGGCCGGTGCCCAACCACAGGAGGACCACGGCGCCGATCAGCGTCGTCGTGTTCGAGTCGAAGATCGTGACGATCGCCCGGCTCCACCCGGCGCCCACGGCCGTGCGCAGGGTCTTGTGTGCCCGTAGCTCCTCCTTGACCTTCTCGAAGATGATGACGTTCGCGTCGACGGCCACGCCGAGCGAGAGGATGAACCCCGCGATCCCGGGCAGGGTCAGCGTGGCGCCGAGCAGGGTCAAGAGCGCAAAGAGGATCAGCGTGTACACGCCGAGCGCGACGTCGGCCAGGAAGCCCGCGAACCGGTAGTAGAGGAACATGAACAGGCCCACCATCACGATCGCGATCCCGCCGGCGTGGAGGCTGCGGTCGATCGAGTCGCGGCCGAGGAGCGGGCCGACGGTCCGGTTCTCCACGACCCGGACCGGCAGCGGCAGCGCACCGCCCCGCAGGAGCACCGCGAGGTCGCGCGCCGAGTCCAGGGTGAACCCGCCCTCGATGACGCCCTTCCCGCCGGGGATCGGGCTGTTGATCACCGGCGAGCTGATCACGCGGTTGTCCAGGACGATCGTCAGGTACTTGCCGATGTTCTTGGTCGTGTAGTCCTCGAACTTCCGTGCCGCCGAGCTCTTGAACGTGAACCCGACCTGCGGCCGGCCGAACTGGTCGAACGTCACCTGCGCGTCGGCGAGGTCGGCGCCGGTCAGGATCACCTTCTTGGGCACCCGCAGCGTCGAGCGGTCCGGCAACACCACCGTGCCGGTGCCCCGCCACTCGGCACCCTGGGGCAGCGACTGGCTGCCCGTGTCCACGAACTCCAGCAGCGCCGTCTTGCCGATGATCTCGATCGCCCGCTGCGGGTTCTGGATGCCCGGCAGCTCGACGAGGACGCGGTCCCGGCCCTGCCGGGTGATCGCGGGCTCGGCGACGCCGAGCTGGTCCACCCGGTTGCGGATGATGCGCAGCACCCCGTCCATCGCGTCGTTGCTGATCGGCGTCTGCGGCGTCGGCGCGGCCTGCAGCACGATGTGGCTGCCGCCCTGGAGGTCCAGCCCGAGGTTGACGTGCAGGGCCGGCCGCTGGAGAACAGGCGTGGCCCCGTTCAGGCGGACCGGCTGGAACGCGATCAAAAACGCCGCCAGCGTGATCAGGACGACGCCGAGCAGCCGGACGGGATGGCTGATCTTCACGCGGACGGATCCCTCCCGCACAAACAAAAAAAGCCCCCCAGACCGCGTTCATTATATAGGCCGGCCCGGTCCAGTGTCAAACAACGCACCGGTCCGCGACCCGGCGGACGGGATCGGACGGAAGGGATCGCGCCGCGCGGCGCGGCGGCCCTCCGGCACGTCGCCCTCGTGTCCGGGCGCCGGCCGGTAGTGCTGCTCGAAGAACCGCAGTGCCCCCTCCGCGAGCAGGTGGTAGTACGCCGAGAACACCGCGCGCGCCTCCAGGCCGCTCCACCGCTCCGGCAGCAGCTCCTGCGGCAGGCCCGGATCGACGAACAAGAACTTCCGGAACGCGTGCACGAGCCTGGTCTTCTCCGCAAACGCGGTCGCATCGGGGAGCGCGGCGCCCCCCTGGCGGCGGGCGTCCAGGCGGGGCTTCCACTCGTCGACGAACCGTCCGTAGGCCGCGTCGATCGCGCCGAGATCCCAGTAGCGCGCCGCGAGCTGGGCGGCCGCCGCCGGCCCGTGGTGGCGCACCGTGAACGTCTCGATCCCGCCGAGGATCCCGTACCGTTGGGCGACCGCCCCGGTGCGCTCGAGGAGATCGTTCGGGGTGATGTACACGCCCCGGGAGAGCGCGGCAAAGCCCATCCATCCCAGCTCTCGCCGCAAGGCGGCGCGCTGCGCGCGATCCCGCCGGGCCGCGGGCACGAGCAGGAGCCGCCACAGGCCGTCCCACCGCTCGGGGTGCAGCTTGAAGATCCGCCGCGCCGCCTCCTCGATGCGGTCTTGGCCCCGCGGGCTGAGCGCGTAGTAGCTCGCCCGGCCCGCGCGGATCGGGGTGAGCCAGCCCTGCCGCGCCATCCGCGAGACGGCGGCCCGGACCGCCGCCGCCGTGAACCCGAGCTCTCCCATCAGCACGATGAGGCTCCCGACCCAGACCGTCCCCCCGTAGTGGCGGACGTAGTCGCCGAAGAGCGTGAACAGCATCGAGCGGGCGCGCACGGCGTCGGGGCCTACGCGGCGCGCGGGCCGCTCATGCGAGCCGCTCCACGACCGTGGCGATCCCCTGGCCCACGCCGATGCACATCGTCGCGAGCCCCAACGCCTCCTCGCGGCGCCGCAGCTCGTGCACGAGGGTCACCAGGATGCGGGCGCCGCTCGCCCCGATGGGATGCCCGAGCGCGATCGCGCCGCCGTTCGGATTGAGGCGCGAGCGATCGATCCCCAGGTCCTGCACGCACGCGAGCACCTGCGCGGCGAACGCCTCGTTGAGCTCGATCACCGCCATCTCGTCGAGCGCCTTACCGGCCCGCTGGAGGGCCTTGCGGGTCGCCGGCACGGGACCGATCCCCATGTACGAGGGATCCACGCCCGCCACGGCGGTGGCGACGATGCGCGCGAGCGGCCGGCGACCCTCGCGCTCCGCCCACTCGGCGGACGCCAGCACCAATCCGGCGGCGCCGTCGTTGATCCCCGACGAGTTGCCCGCGGTCACCGTCCCACCGGGGCGAAACGCGGGGGGCAGCGCGGCCAGGGCCTCCATCGTGGTGTCCGGGCGCGGGTGCTCGTCGGCCTCGACGATGACCGGCTCGCCCCGGCGCTGCGGGACGGCGATCGGGACGATTTCCTCGGCGAACCGTCCCTCGCGCTGCGCCGCCGCGGCGCGCGTCTGGCTCTCCAGGGCGAAGGCGTCCTGCGCCTCCCGCGAGATCCCGTAGCGCTCCGCGACGTTCTCCGCGGTCTCGCCCATGCTGTACAGCGGGAACCGCTCCTCCAGGCGCGGGTTGGGGAACCGCCAGCCGATCGTCGTATCCTGCAGCGGCATCACCCCGCGGGGAAACGGCTGGGAGGGCTTCCCCAGCACGAACGGCGCGCGCGTCATGCTCTCCACGCCGCCGGCGAGGTAGAGGTCCCCGTTCCCCTGCGCGATCGCGTGGGCGGCGGTGTGCACCGCCTGCATCCCGGATCCGCAGAGCCGGTTCACGGTCTGGCCCGGCACCTCGTCCGGAAGCCCCGCGAGCAGGACCGCCATGCGCGCGACGTTCCGGTTGTCCTCGCCCGCCTGGTTGCTGCACCCGAGCACGACGTCCTCGATCGCCTGCGGATCGAGGACGTTGCGCTGGACCAGCGACCGGATGATGTGCGCCGCCATGTCGTCCGGCCGGACATCGCGCAGCGCGCCGCCGTACCGCCCGATCGGGGTACGGATCGCGTCCAGGATCACCACATCGCGCATCTCGCCGTGCCCCCTTCCCTCACACGATGACACGCCACGACCATGCCCCGGGAGCCCCGCCACCGGACGGCCCGGGGCTGGGGGCTACAGGCCCGGGCCCCCATCGGCCGGGACAGCACGCCCCCCGTCCACTGCCGATTCCCCGCGAGCCGATGCGTGTGGGTGCGCTCGCATCGTCTCAGCCAACTCTCCCCGGGGCCCTCGGCAGACCGCACTCCCCCGGCGATTTGCTGGGGGCGGGGCGGTGGGCTAGCGGCCGAGGTAGGAGGGCGGACGCTTTGCAAGGAACGCCGCCACCCCCTCCCGGTGATCCTCGGTCCGCCCGGCGATCTCCTGGAGGAACGCCTCGTACTCCAGCGCGGCGCGGAGATCGACCGCGAGGTTGTGGTCGACCGCGCGCTTGGTGAGGCCGTACGCGCGGGTCGGCCCCTGCGCCAAGCGCACCGCCCACTCCATCGCCCGCGCACGGAGCTCGTCGTGCGGTACGACACGGTTCACGAGCCCGATCCGCTCGGCGGTGGCCGCGTCCACGGGCTCCGCGAGCAGCATCATCTCGAGCGCGCGACCCACGCCCACCAGACGCGGGAGGAGCCACGTCCCGCCGGAGTCCGGGATGAGCCCCACGCGCGCGAACACCTCGATGAAGGAGGCCCGGTCCGAGGCGATGCGCAGGTCGGCCGCCAGCGCCAGGTTGCAGCCGGCGCCCGCGGCGACCCCGTTCAGGGCTGCGATGACCGGCTTCTCCATCGACCGCAGGCGGAGGACGATCCGGTTGTACCGGTCCCGGAGCACCTCGCCGAGGGAGGTCCCCCCGGGCACGTGATCCTTGAGATCGGCGCCGGCGCAGAAGGCCCGCCCGGCGCCGGTCAGGATCAGGCAGCGCACGTCGGCGGCCTGCTCGGCGCCGCGCAGCGCGTCCAGCAGCTCCTCGCCGCTGCGGGCGTCGATCGCGTTGAGCACCTCCGGCCGGTTCAGGGTGACGATGCGGACGCCGTCATGGGTCTCGATCAGGAGCGTCTCGTACATGGCTGCCCCTCCTCACCTCGGCGGGCGGCGCCGCGCGCGCCGAGGCCCGGGCGCTTCGATGATCGCGCGCGCCCGCTCGAAGACGCTGTCGAGCATCGCCTCCGTCAACTTCCCCGTGTTGGTGTTTTGCCGGCTGGGGTGGTAGCAGGCCAGGACCACGGGGAGGGCCGAGCCCGGATCGTAGGATGCCCCGTGCGCAAACCGGGCGCCTCTGAGGTCCGCCCCTCGGGATGCGAGCAGGCGCCGGCAGACATCGAACGCGATGCGGCCGAGGGCCACGATGACGCGGGCGCGCGGGAGCAGCGCCAGCTCTCGCTCCAGGAACGGGAGGCACCGCGCGATCTCCGCACGGGTCGGCTTGTTCTGCGGCGGCGCGCAGCGGACCGGCGCGGTCAGGTAGGCACGGAGGAGGCGGAGCCCGTCCCCGCGGTGGAGGGAGGTCGGCTGGCTGGCGAACCCGGCACGGTACATCGCGCGGACCAGCCACGTCCCCGAGCTGTCGCCGGTGAACATCCGGCCCGTGCGGTTGGCGCCGTGGGCCGCGGGCGCGAGCCCGACCACGACGAGGTCCGCCCGCGGGTCGCCGAACCCGGGGACCGGTTTCCCCCAGTACGTCCAGCCCTTGTGCTCGGGCTTGCCCCGCCGGGCGACCGCAAGACAGTAGCGCCGCAGCCGCGGGCACGCGGCGCAGGCGACGACGTCGCGCGCGACGGCCGCGAGCGAATCGCGCCCGGGCGCCCTCGCCTCCACGCGCTCACCGGCCCGTGAACTGCGGAGGCCGCTTGGCGAGGAAGGCAGCGATGCCCTCGCGGGTATCATCGGTGCTGAACAGCGAATGGAAGCACCGCCGCTCGAACAGGAGGCCGCTCTCGAGGGCCGTCTCGAACGCCTGCAGGACCGCCTCCTTGGCCATGCGGACCGCCAGCGGCGCCTGGCGCGCGATCTCGCGGGCCAGGCGCGTCGCTTCCTCCAGGCACAGCTCGGGCGGCACGACGCGCGAGACGAGCCCCGCCGCGAGCGCCTCCTGCGCGGTGATCGGCCGCCCCGTGAGCACCATCTCCATCGCGCGCGACTTCCCGACCGCCCGCGTCAGCCGCTGCGTCCCCCCCGCGCCCGGCATGAGGCCGAGGCGGATCTCGGGCTGGCCGAAGCGGGCCGTCTCGGAGGCCACGATGATATCGCAGGCCATCGCCAGTTCGCACCCGCCGCCGAGCGCGTAGCCGGAGACCGCCGCCACCATCGGGGTAGCCACCCGCCGGATGCGCTCCCACTGCTGGAAGCGGTACGACCGGATCATGTCCGCGGACGTCGCGCCGGCCATCTCGCGGACGTCGGCGCCGGAGGCAAAGACCCGCGGGCCGCCCCAGAGCACGATGCACCCGAGGCGCGCGTCGCGGTCGCACGCCTCGAGCGCGGTAGCCAGATCCTCCATCATCCCCTGGCTCAGCGCGTTGAGGACCTGCGGCCGGTTCAGGGTGACCACCGCGACCGCTTCCTCGATGCTCACGAGAACCTGCTCGTCGGCCATCCGTCGCTCCTTCCGCAGCGCCGGCCCTTCTCGGCGCGAGGGGTCAGCGCGGGGTCAGGCTGACCTCGAACCCCGACCTGCGCAGACGCTGCGCGAGGCGCTCCGCGGTCGCCCGGTCGAGGTAGCCCCCCACCCACACCCGGTAAGACGGGCCGTCCACAAGCGTCACGGCGTACCCCAGCGATGCGAGCCGGCGCGCGAGCGCGGCCGCGCCCTGGCGATCCGCGAAGGCGCCCGCCTGGACATGGAACCGGGGCGCCGCGTCCGGCGGGCGGGACGGGACCGCCGCGGTGACGCGCGCGGGCCCGGGGAGCGACACCGGTCGCGGCTGCTGCGCGGTCGCAGGCGGGGCCGTGGCCGCCACGGACCCCCGCCGGAGCGCCCGCTGCCCGACCAGGTACCCGGTGCCCACCGCCCCGACGAACAGGCCGAGCAGGACGAGCGCTGCGAGCAGGACACGGCCCGGCGACATGGTCCTTCCCCAGGGTCACTCTTCGCGGGCGCCGCGGCGCGGCTCCTGCCGCGCCAGCGCTCAGCGAACGAGCCGGCCGTACCGGTGGTAGGCGATCAGCACCCCCGCGCCGACCAGGGTCACAAGATAGTAGGAGAGAAACCGGTCCGCCAGGACCGCGCTGCGCGCGATCCCGGCCGGCACGGCCCCCGGGGCCAGCAGGCCGATCAGGCCGACCTGGGAGACTTCTGTCACGCCCACGCCACCGGGGACGAGCAGCGCCATGCCCAGCATCGCCGCGCCGACGTAGGTAAAGACGAGGAACGGCGCCGATAGCGCCGCGCCCATCCCCCAGAATACCGCGCACACGCGCGCGAGATCCAACACGGCGCCGAGCGCGCTCAGCGCCAGGAGGACGCCCAGCGTCCGGCCCTCCCGCCACAGCAGGACGCTCGCGGCAAACGTGTCGAGCAGCCGGACGGCGCGCCGGCGGAGCCCGGACGGACACGGGAGGATCCCCAGGACGGCGGCGGCCCCGTCGCGCACGCGCGACGGCGCGGACACGACGAGCGCGCATCCCGCGGCCAGCGCGGCGATCGTGGCCAGGAGGACGCCGCTCGCCATCACCATCCGGCGCGGCAGCAGCAGCGCTGCACACAGCAGCACGCCGATCAGCAGCAGCAGGTCCAGCATGCGCTCCGCGATCATCGCCGAGGTGGACCGGCCCAGGCTGGTGCCGTGCGACCCCTTGAGGAGCATCGCCTTGGCCATCTCGAACCCCCGGGCGGGGACGATGCTGCCCGCGGCGACGCCGGCCACGATCGAGAGGGCGGCGAAGCGCGTCGAGATCCCCGTCCCCGTGAGCCGCCGCACCATGTACCGCCAGCGGACCGCCTTCACGAGGATCTGGAGCACGAGCGCGGCGGCCGCCAGCGCGAGCAGCGCGGGCCGCACGCCGCGGAGCGCGGCGCCGACCTGGTGGACGTCGGTGGTGGCCGCAAAGAGGCCGAGGATGACGACGCCGCAGCCCGCGAGCGCATACCCGACCCAGCGGGGCGCCGCGGCAGAGCCAGCCCCGGCCGCCCCCCGCGGGTCTGGCGGCAGCGCCGCCGGGCCCTCACGCATCGAGGCCGACGAGGTAGCGCTCCAGCGTCCGCCGGCGCTCCGCGAGCTCCCGCTCCCGCGCCCGGTCGGCCTCCACGACCTCTGCGGGAGCGCGCTCGAGGAACGCGCCGTTGCGGAGCCGCTCGCCGAGGCGGCCGAGGTCGCGGTCCAGCGCGGCGAGCTGTCTCCGCACGCGCTCGCGCACCGCGCGGCGCGCCTCCGCCGACTCGACGGGGAGGACGATCTCGATCTCGCCCCACAGCAGCGAGACCGCGGCGGGGGGCCGCGCCGCGCGATCCCCGGCGCGGCCCAGCGCGAGCTCGGCGGCGCGGACGAGCGGGGCGATGTAGCGGCGCGCGTCCTCCAGCAGCGCGCGCTGCCCGTCGGGCAGGAGGAGGAGGAGCCGCAGCGGCTCGGCCGGCGGCATCCCGAGGTCGGCCCGCATGCTGCGGATCGCATGGACGAGTCCCATCACGGTGGCCATCTGCGCCTCCGCCTGGGGATCCACCCATCGCGCGGCCCACGCGGCGCGGGCGCCTGCCTCCTCGGGGACCGGCCACGGCGCGAGCATGATCGTCTCGCCGCGGTGCGCCAGCGCCTGCCAGATCTCCTCCGTCAGGGACGGCATCACCGGGTGCAGCAGGGCCATCGTCTGCGAGAGGACTCCCGACAGCACCGCGCGCGCGGCCTCGCGCCGCGCCGGCGGCCCGGCGCGCAGATCCTCCTTCGCCATCTCCAGGTACCAGTCGCAATACTCGCTCCAGATGAACGCGTAGAGCCGCTGGCAGGCCGCGTGGAACTCGAACCGCTCGAGCGCCTCGGTCACGGCGGTGGCGGTCCGGGCGAAGCGGCTGAGGATCCAGCGCTCGGGAAGCGAGCACCCTTCCGGGTCCGGGATCGCGCCCGCCCGCTCGCCGTCGGCCCGGGGACCCGGCTCCGCCGCCGCCATCCGGACGAACCGCGCCGCGTTCCAGATCTTGTTGGCAAAGTTCCTGGTGTCCTCGACCATCTTCTCCGCAAACCGAAGGTCCTGCTCGCCGGTCACGCGGTTGATGAGGGCGAACCGCAGGGAGTCGGCGCCGTACCGGTCGATCAGGCCGAGCGGGTCGATGCCGGTGCCGAGGCTCTTGCTCATCCGCCGTCCCTCGATGTTCAGCACCGTGGGGTGCACGTACACGTCGCGGAACGGGACCTCGCCGCGGAACGCGAGGCCGAACATGATCATGCGGGCCACCCACAGGAAGACGATCGACCGGTCGGTGAACAGGGTGCTCGTGGGATAGAAGTACCGGAGGTCGTCGGTCTCCTCCGGCCACCCGAGCGTGGCGATCGGCCACAGCGCGGAGCTGAACCACGTATCGAGGATATCCGGATCCTGCGTGAGCTCCGTGGCCCCGCAGGCGGGGCACCGGGCGGGCGAGGTGCGGCGCACGATCATCTCGCCGCACGCGCAGTACCAGACCGGGATACGGTGCCCCCACCAGAGCTGGCGGCTGATGTTCCAGTCCCGGATCTGCTCCATCCAGTCCATGTAGAACTTGGTCCAGCGCTCAGGGTGGAACCGTACCCGGCCGTCGCGCACGGCCTGGATCGCCGGGGCGGCGAGCTCCCGCATCCGGCAGAACCACTGCTCCGAGATGTACGGCTCGATCACGGTCTTGCAGCGGTCGCACCGGCCGATGCTGGTCGTGTACGCCTCCTCCCGCTCCAGCACCCCCCGGGCGCGCAGGTCGTCCACGATCAGCCGCCGGGCCTCGAACCGGTCGAGGCCCCGGTAGCGCTCCCCCCCGAGATCCGTGATCCGCGCGTGCGTGTCGAGGCAGACGAGGACCGGGAGGCCGTGGTCCGCGCCGATCTCGTTGTCCGCCGGGTCGTGGCCCGGCGTGACCTTGACGGCGCCGGTGCCGAACCGCGGGTCCACGCGCCGGTCGGCGATCACCGGCACCGGCCGGTCGACGACCGGCACGACGACGCGCGTCCCCACCAGGCGCCGGTACCGGTCGTCATCCGGGTGCACCGCCACGGCGACGTCGGCCAGGATCGTCTCGGGGCGCTGGGTGGCGACAAGGAGGCCGTCGCCGCCATCCTCGGCGCGATAGCGCAGGTAGTAGAGCGTGCTCGGCGTCTCGACGTACTCCACCTCGAGGTCCGAGATGCTGGTCTGGTCCTTCGGACACCAGTTGATCATCCGCGTGCCGCGGTAGATCAGCCCCCTTTCGTAGAGGCGCACGAAGCACTCCTGCACCGCGGCGGAGTAGCGCGGGTCCATCGTGAAGGTGGTGCGGTCCCAGTCGCACGAGCACCCCAGACGGCGCAGCTGATCGAGGATGCGGCCGCCGATCCGCTCCTTCCACCGCCACGTCTCCTCGAGGAAGCGCTCGCGCCCGAGGTCGAACCGGGTGAGGCCCTGCTGCGCGAGGCGCCGCTCCATCACGACGTGGACCGCGATGCTGGCGTGGTCGAGCCCCGGCTGCCACATCGCGTTGAGCCCGCGCATCCGGCTCCACCGGATCATGCAGTCCTGCAGGCTGTTGTTGAGCGCGTGGCCCATGTGCAGCTCGCCGGTGACATTGGGCAGCGGCATCATGATGACGTAGGGCCGTCGGGAGGGATCGACGGTGGCGTGAAAGTAGCGGCGCGCCGTCCAGAACGCGTACCACCGCCCCTCGGTCTCCACCGGATCGTACGCCTTCGGCAGCTCGGCCACGTCCTCGCCTCCCCAGTAGCGCGCGCGCCGCTCCGCCCAAAGGGCGGAGCGGCGCTCCGCGGTACCACCTTCGTCCCGGCGCGTCCCCGCGCCGCCCCGCGCCTTCGCGGGCGGCGACGGCGTCGCCGGCTTGCGTGCGCGCTCACGGGCGCTCCCGGCCGCCTCCGGCACAGGATCCTGCGCCTCCGGCGCGCCGCTCCGGGGCGACGTTCAGCCCGCTCTCTCCCGGGGAGCTTGCACCGGATGCTCCCCTCGCTGTGGGCGAGGCCCGGCGGCCGCTGGGGCCGCCGCGCAACGGGCCTACTCCTCCCCGTCCTCGCGTCTGGATGTATCGCGCGTATTATATCAGCGGCGCGCCCGCTGTGACAAGGCCGCGGCGCGCCCCCGCAACCGTCCCAGGTGCGGTAGAATGGGGGCATGCAGGGCGCGCGGAACCCCACACGATGACCGCCGGGGCCAGGATCGACGTGGTGGTCCCCGTCTACAACGAGGCCCGGATCCTGGCCCAGAGCATCGAGACGCTCGTCGCGTTCCTCTCGCGCACATGCCCGGGCGAGTGGTGCGTGACGATCGCGGACAACGGGTCCACGGACGAGACGCCGGCCGTGGTGCGCGACCTCTGCCGCCGCGATCCCCGTCTGCGCGGGCTGCGGCTCGAGGCGCGCGGCCGCGGGATCGCGCTCAAGCACGCCTGGGCCTCCACGGCGGCCGAGGTCCACGCGTACATGGACGTGGATCTCTCGACCGACCTCGAGGCGCTCGGCCCGCTCCTCGCGCGGATCGCCGAGGGGTACGACATCGCGGTCGGCTCCCGCCACGTGCCCCACGCTGCGCTCACGCGCAGCCTCGCGCGCGACATCCTCTCCCGCGGCTACAACGCGCTGCTGCGGCGCGTGTTCCACACGGCGATCACGGACGCGCAGTGCGGCTTCAAGGCGGTGACCGACCGGGTGGTCCGGGAGCTCGTGCCGCTCGTGCGGAGCGACGGGTGGTTCTTCGATACCGAGCTGCTGCTGCTCGCCGAGCGGTCCGGCTGGCGGATCGCGCAGGTGCCCGTCCGCTGGGTCGAGGACCACGACAGCCGCGTGCACGTCGCCCGCACGGTCGCGGAGTACCTGCGCGAGGTGTGGCGCCTGCGCCGCGCGTGGGGCGGGCCCCCGCCGGGACCGCGCGGGGGGTAGTGCCTGGTCTCCGACGCCTGCGGGGGACACAGACGGGTCTGCCCCGCGGCCCCCGTCGGCATCGCGCGACGCTGCGCTAGACCTCGAGCAGCGCGTAGGGCCGGTCCGGGTGCGCGCGGCGCAGCACCGGCAGCGACACGTTGTAGACGGGGATCCCCCGCGGCGTCCTGCCCTCGGGGCTCCCGTGGTGGGCGTGGCCGTGGAACACGGCCGCCGCGCCGAACCGGTCGATCGGGTCGACCAGCCGCGAGCAGCCGAGGAACGGGATGATCTCGGGCGATTCGCCGTTGACCGTCTGGTGGACGGGCGCGTAGTGCAGCGCGACCACGATCCGCCCGACGGTGGGCTGGGACTTGAGCCGGGCGAGGGCGCTCTCGAGCCGGATCGCTTCCGCGACGGCCTCCTGGACGAATTGCTTGACGGCGTCCTCGCCCCACGGCTGGACCACGTGGCTCCCGAACCCCCCGCCGAACCCCTTCGTCCCCGCGAACCCCACGCCCCGCGCCTCGCGCGGCTCGCCGTCGAGCACCATCACGTCGCGTCGGGCGAGGATCTGCTTGATCTCCTCCTGCCGGCCGGCCTCGCAGTCGTGGTTGCCGAGCACCGCGACGACCGGGATCCGGCAGGCGGCGAGGGCGTCGGCCACCGCGTCCGCCTCGCGGGGCAGGCCGCGGTCCGTGAGGTCGCCGCACAGGATCAGCACATCGGCCCGCTCGGTCACCTCCGTGAAGAGCTGGCGCAGATCCTCGCCCGGTGCCTCGCCGACGTGCAGATCACCGATCGCGGCGATCCGCACGCCGATCCGCTCCTCCGGCACGGCTTCCTCCCCTCCGCGGCGGCCGCGGGTCCTCGTATCCCCACTCCGCGATATCGACCTCGTAGTCGCGCGGCGCGAGCAGCGGGCCGCGACAGAGGCGCCCGCGCGGCGCAGGGTCGGCGAGCTGCCGCTGGACGCGGGCGCAGAGATCGCGCACGAGCCAATCCGGCACGCGCGCGCGCTCGGACGGATACACGTAGCGGAAGTTGACGACGTGCATCAGGAGCACTTCCCAGTTGGGCTCGATGCGCTCGAGGAGGCGCCGCCAGTCGAGGGTCGATCCCTGCTGGCGGATCGCGTGGGCGATGTCGGGGCCGTCGTAGCGCTCTCGAGTCTGCACGTACGCCTTGCTCCAGATCAGCTCCTCGGGCGGGATGAGCTGCACCGGGACGCCGAACAGGAGCACGTCGCGCGCGTGGCGGAACCACGTATCATCGACTCGGCCGAGGCCGTTGCCCGCGTTGAAGATCACATCGATGAAGAGGTCTTCCTGGAACGCCTTGGCGAGCCAGACAGGATCCCACACCTCCGTCCGGCAGCCCGCCCCGGCGAGCACGGCCAGCACCCGGCGGGCGTCTTCGGGCCGGCAGAAGAGGTCCAGGTCCTTCGTGTCCCGAAAGATGCCGGCGTACTCCCGCATCGCGTACGCGCCGCCGATGAGGAACGGCACCCCGTCCCGTACCAGGCAATCCAGCGCGGTCGCGTAGAACCGCGTGGCCTGCTCGCTCGGCTCCGGTAGCTTCATCGCCTCGGGTGCCGCGCGGCCCGCCGGCGCGCGCGCGACACTCTTCCACTACAAGCGTACCCAGGAGCCGGACCGGATCCCCGCCGGGCCCCCGGGGCGCGCGGGGCAGACCCCACGCTCTCTCGCCCCCGCCCTGAAACCGCTGTCCTCGCGCATGACCTCCGAGGTCTCGGGGGTGGCAGCGAGACGGGGCGGCCGCGGGGCTGCCCCGCGCGTCCGGTCGAGGAGCGGAGCCCCAGCGCGGCGAGTCCGCGGGAGCACCGCGATTCGTGGGGGGGCGCTCAGGCCGGCCCCCACACCCCCCTCCCCTGCCTCCGACCCACGCAACGACGCGCTAGCGAGCGGTCGGCGAACGGGCCGGCCGCGCGGCCCACGCGGCGATCCGCTCCGGCGTGATGCGGATCACCGGAAGCTCCTCCAGGCGCATCGCGCGGTACTGCGCGTACTTGCGGCGGAGCCTCCGGACCGCCCCGGCATGCTCCCCTCCACCGGGATCGAGAACCGTCGCGGTGCCCCGCACGAGCACGTAGCGCAGGCGGCGCCAGTCCTCGCGGTACTCGTCGACGACGAGGGCGACGCGCGGGTTGGCCTCGATGTTGCGGATCCGGCGCAGGCCCCGCGGCGGGCGCTGCTTCGGCTTCTCGTCGATCGCGCTGTAGATCGCGCGCCCGTCGTAGACGAAGCACACGGGGACGACGTGCGGCTCCCCGTCTCCGCTCGCCGTCGCGAGGTGCGCCACCCGGGCGCGGCGCAGGAGACGTGCGGCCGCGGCCTGCCCTCGCGTCGCGCTCAGCGCACCCATCGGCCGGGATCAGGCACCTGCCCGTCGACCCGATCATACCACGGGCCGGGCCGAGAGGGACCGCCCGGCCCCGCGCAGTAGACACACGCTGTGAGCCTCGACCTCTTCGACCCGCTGATCGCCCGCTGGTTCGCCGGCCGCTTCCGCGAGCCGACGCCGGCGCAGACCGCGGGATGGGCGGCCATCGCGCGCGGACGGGATACGCTGATCGCCGCCCCGACGGGATCCGGCAAGACGCTCGCCGCGTTCCTCTGGTCGCTCAACGCGCTGGTCCGATCGGCCTCGGAGGGGGGCCTGGGGGATGAGACCGCGGTCGTCTACGTCTCGCCGTTGCGGGCGCTCGGCAACGACATCCAGATCAACCTCGCGGAGCCGCTGGCCGAGATCCGCCGCCTCGCGGCCTCCGCCGGCGCGGCCCTGCCGGAGATCCGCGTCGCCGTGCGCTCGGGCGACACCTCCGCCCGGGACCGCGCGTTGATGACCCGCCGGCCCCCGCACATCCTGATCACGACGCCGGAGTCGCTGTACATCCTGCTCACCGCCGAGCGCAGCCGCGCGTTTCTCCGCACGGTCCGCACCGTGATCGTGGACGAGATCCACGCGGTCGCCGGCGACAAGAGAGGCGCGCACCTCGCCCTGTCGCTCGAACGGCTCGATCGCCTGGCCGGCCGGCGCTGCCAGCGGATCGGCCTCAGCGCGACTGTCCGCCCGATCGAGGAGGTGGCCCGCCTCCTGACCGGCGCACCGGGCGGCCCGGAGGGGTGCGCGATCGTGGACGTCGGTCACCGCCGGCCCTGGGAGCTGTCGGTCGAGGTGCCGGGGCCGCCCCGAGGGCCGATCGCCACGCACGAGCTGTGGGACGCCGTGTACGACCGGATCGCCGCCCTGGCGGGGTCCCAGCGGGCGACCCTCGTGTTCGTCAACACCCGGCGGCTCGTCGAGCGCGTCGCCCACAACCTCACCCAGCGGCTCGGCGACGGGGCGGTCGCGGCGCACCACGGCAGCCTCGCGCGCCGCCTGCGCGTGGACGCGGAGCAGCGGCTCAAGAACGGCCAGGTGCGCGTCGTTGTGGCCACCGCGTCGCTCGAGCTGGGCATCGACATCGGCCACATCGATCTCGTCTGCCACGTGGGAGCGCCTCGCTCGCTCGCGCAGCTCCTGCAACGGGTCGGCCGATCCGGCCACTGGCTCGGCCGTGCGCCCCGGGGCGTGTTGTTTCCACTGACGCGCGACGAGCTGGTGCAGTGCGCGGCATCGGTACGCGCGGTTCGCCGCGGCGCGCTCGACGGGGTGGTCCTGCCGGAGAAACCGCTCGACGTGCTCGCGCAGCAGATCGTGGCCACCGCCAGTGCGGAGGAGATCGCGGAGGACGCGCTGTACGCCCTCGTCCGCCGCGCGTACCCCTACCGGGACCTGCCCCGGGCGGAGTTCGAGCAGGTCCTGGAAATGCTGTCGGACGGCATCGCGCGCCGGCTGGGACGCACGACCGCGCTCCTCCACCGCGACCGCGTGCGCGGGATGCTGCGGGGCCGGCGGGGCGCCCGCCTGGCCGCGATCACCTGCGGCGGGGCGATCCCCGATACCGCCGACTACGAGGTCGTGCAGGATCCCGACGGCGTGACGGTCGGCACCGTGAACGAGGACTTCGCGGTCGAGAGCCTGGCCGGCGACATCTTCCTCCTGGGGAACACCTCGTGGCGGATCCGCCGCGTCGAGGCGGGCCGCGTGCGCGTGGAGGACGCGCACGGGGCGCCCCCGTCGGTGCCGTTCTGGCTGGGCGAGGTGCCGGGGCGGACGCCGGAGCTATCCGCGGCCGTCTCGGACCTGCGGTGCGAGATCGCCGCGCGCGTCGCAGACCGCCCGGCGTGCGTCGCCTGGCTGGTGGCCGAGGCCGGGACCGACCCGGAGGGCGCCGCCCAGCTCGCGGAGTACATCGCGGAGACACTGGCCGCGCTCGGCTGCATCCCGACCCGCGAGACGGTCGTCGCCGAGCGGTTCTTCGACGAGGCCGGCGGGATGCAGCTCATCCTGCACGCGCCGTTCGGCAGCCGGATCAACCGGGCCTGGGGCCTCGCGCTGCGGAAGCGCTTCTGCCTGACGTTCGACTTCGAGCTGCAGGCCGCGGCCACGGACAACGGCATCGTGCTGTCGCTGGGGACCCAGCACAGCTTCCCGCTCGAGAGCATCTTCGGCTACGTGCGGACCGCGACGGTCCTGGACGACCTGGTCCAGGCGACCCTCCAGTCACCGCTGTTCGGCACGCGGTGGCGGTGGAACGCCACCCGCTCGCTCGCCCTGCTGCGCAGCACCGGCGGCCGGCGCGTGCCGGCGCAGATCCAGCGGATGCGCGCGGAGGACCTGCTCGCCGCGGTGTTCCCGGAACAGGTCGGCTGCCAGGACAACCACAGCGGGCCGATCACGCCGCCCGATCACCCGCTGGTCACGGAGACGATCCGCAACTGCCTCCACGAAGCGATGGACCTGGACGGGCTGCGGGCGGTGCTGGCGGCGCTCGAGCGCGGCGAGATCCGGAAGGTGGCCGTGGAGACGCCGTCTCCGTCTCCGATCTCGCAGGAGCTACTCCACGCCAACCCCTACGCGTTCCTCGACGATGCACCGCTGGAGGAGCGGCGCGCCCGCGCGGTCGCGCTCCGCCGGACGGACCCCGAGCTGGCCCGCACCGCGGGCGCGCTCGACGCGGCAGCGATCGCCGTGGTCGCGGCGCAGGCGTGGCCCGATGTGCGCGACGCCGACGAGCTGCACGACCACCTGCTCACGGTGGGCGTGCTGCCGCTCGAGGACGCCGCGCCGTGGGATGCGCTCGCCGCCGAGCTGATCGCGTCGGGGCGGGCGACGGTGGCCGCGTGGACGGACGCGGAGGGCCGGGCGCGACGGGCGTACGTGGCGACCGAGCGGGTCCCGCTTGTGCGCGCGGCTCTGCCGGCATCGCGGCTTGACCCGGAGGTCGCCGGTTCGGCCGGCGGCGCGCCGGCGAGCCCCTCGCCTCACGACGCCGTGCGCGAGATCGTCCACGGGTGGGTGCAGTGCGCGTGCCCGGTCACGGCCCGCGGCCTCGCGGCGAGGATCGGCCTCGCGGCGTCCGCGGTCGACGCCGCGCTCGCGGCGCTCGAAGGCGCGGGGGTGGTCCTGCGGGGCCGGTTCACGCCCGGCGCGGATGGCCTGGAGTGGTGCGAGCGGCGGCTGCTCGCGCGCATCCACCGGCTCACGCTCGGCCGGCTGCGGCGGGAGATCGAGCCCGCCGCCCCGGCCCTGCTGATGCGGTTCCTACTGCGGTGGCAGCACGTGCAGCCCGGGACGCAGCTCCACGGCCGGGAGGGGCTCGCGGAGATCATCGGCATGCTGCAGGGGCTGGAGATCCCGGCGCCGGCGTGGGAGGAGCACGTCCTCCCGTCCCGCGTGCGTCTCTACGATCCTGCGGACCTCGATGCGCTGTGTCTCGCCGGCGCCGTAGCCTGGGGCCGGTTGCGGCCCGGGCAGGAGGCGCTCGACGCCGAAGACGAGGACGGATCCCCACGACCAGGCGCCGCGGCGCCAGCGGCGTGGCGGGCCCGGCGGCGGGCGGGGCCCTCGCGCACGGTGCCGATCGCGCTCGTGCTGCGGGAAGATCTGCCCGCGTTTCTCGAGCGCGACGCGCAGGACGCGGATGTGCGCGCGCTGCGAGGGGGTGCCGCGGACGTCGTGCGGTACCTCCGCGAGCACGGCGCCTCCTTCCTCGGGGAGATCGCGCGCGGCGTTCGCCGACTGCCCACCGAGGTCGAAGGGGCCCTGTGGGAGCTCGTCGCGCTCGGCCTCGTGACCGGCGACGGCTTCGCCGGGCTCCGCCGCCTCGTCCACGGGACGGCGCGCGCCCACCGGCGGCCCCGGCACGCGCCCCTGCGCCTCGAGCGCGGATCCTGGGGAACGGCCGGCCCCTTCGGCGCGCGCCGCGCCGCGCCGGCCGGCCGATGGGCCCTGTGGGCGGCGTCCGGGGAGGAGATCGACGAGGCGACGCGCCACGAGATCCTGGCGCGCCAGCTGCTGCGGCGGTACGGCATCGTGTTCCGCGACCTCCTAGTTCGAGAGCGCGCGGCGCCGCCCTGGCGCGTCCTCCGTGCCATCTATGGCCGCTGGGAAGCGCAGGGCGAGGTCCGGGGAGGCCGGTTCGCCGCCGGATTCGCCGGGGAGCAGTTCGCGCTGCCGGACGCGGTCGAGGCGCTGCGCGAGCTCCGCCGCGCGTCTGAGGAGACGGCCGTCGTTGTGATCCCGGCCGCCGACCCCCTCAACCTCGTGGGCATCGTGCTCCCCGGCGCCCGCGTGTCGCCGCTCTCGGGCCTGGGGATCGCGCTCCGAAACGGCGCGGTGCTCGACGTGGCGCCGTACGGCGCGCTGCTCGCGCGCCTCCGCGCGACGGCGTCGCGCGCCCCCGGCCATCCCGCCGCCGCCCCCGCGGGCTAGTGCGTCGCGCGATGCCGACGGGGGACGCGGCGGGCCTGCGCGGCGCCCTCCCGCCCCAACGCATCGCCGTGCTCCCGCGATTCGTTGGCGTGGGATGCCGCCCCCGACCGGAAGCGCAGGGCCGCCCCGCGGCCGATTCGTCTCGCTGCCACCCCCGAGACGCCGGAGCGCATGCGCCGGGAGCCGGCGTCCCCTTGCGCAGCGGCTCCATGACGACCCACACCCCTCGCCCCCCGGCGGCGGACGGCGGGAGGCGCGCGCGCGGCCGCCGGCTGCGCGGGCGGGGGGACCGGAGATGACCCCGACGATCCTCGTCGTCGCCGATCCGCTGGTGCCGGAGGCGGTCCGCGCGCGGCTCCGCGAGGCGGTGCGGGAGGCGGCGCCGGGCGCGCCGCTGATCCTGCCGGAGACCGACGCCGAGGCGCTCGAGCGCGCTCCGGACGCCGAGATCGCCGCCGGCTGGTCCCTGCCCGAGGGCTTCACGGAGCGGGCGCCGCGCCTGCGCTGGATCCATGCGTTCACCGCGGGCGTGGATCACTTCGTCGGGATGCCGGGCGTGCGCGACGGGCGCGTCGTGCTGACGCGCACGGTTGGCGCGCACACCGCGGTGCCGGAGCACGTCATGGCGCTCGTCCTCGCGTTTTCCCGCCGCCTGCACATCGCGATCCGGAACCAGATCGCCCACCGGTGGGACCGACCGTCGGGCGTGGGCGGCGAGGTGCGCGGCCAGGTCATGGGCATCCTGGGGCTCGGGCAGATCGGGCGGGCGCTCGCGGAGCTGGCTGCCGGGGCGGGCATGCGGGTGATCGGGACCCGCCGCACCCCGGCCCCCGTCGCGCACGTCGAGCGGATCTTCCCGCCGGATCGGCTGGACGAGGTCCTGCGGGAGGCGGACTACGTGGTCGTCCTCCTGCCCGTGACGCCCGCGACGCGGGGCCTGCTCGGCGAGCGCGAGCTTCGGTCGATGAAGCCGAGCGCCGTCCTCATCAACGTCGCGCGGGGCGTGATCGTGCAGGAGGCGGCGCTCGTGCGCGCGCTGCGCGAGGGGTGGATCGCCGGGGCCGGGCTGGACGTCTTCCAGCAGGAACCGCTTCCCCCGGGCCACCCGCTCTACGCGCTCGACCGGGTGATCGTGACCCCGCACGTCTCCGGGATCACGCCGCGCTTCTTCGACCGGGTGGCGGCCGCGTTCTGCGATAACCTCCGCCGCTACGCGGCCGGCGCGCCGCTGCAGCACATCGTCGACGTCTCCCGGGGATACTGACCGCGCCTCGCGTCCCCCGTGCGCCGGGAGCGAGGCCTCACTCGTCGCGCGAGCCGAAGGTCGCGAGCGCCAGGCCGAACGTCGCCAGCAGGAACGCACCGATCACCGCGAGGTTCAGCCCGTAGGGGTGGACGACGAGCGCCCGCGCGAGCGGGGACCGCCCGTACACGATCGCGCGCAGCGCGTCCACGGCGTAGGTCAGCGGGTCGATGCGCGCGAGCACCGCCATCCACGTCGGAACACCGGTCGCACAAGACGCGAGGACGCGCCCCGGGGGAGCGCGTCCTCGGGAAGCGGCTCGGGCCGGGCTACGCCTGGATCGACGGCTGCGGTCGGCCGATCCCGGTCGGCGGGGGCGTGAGCACGGGCAGGCCCAGCCCCTGCCCCAGCGCCTCCTCGAGCACCTGGTCCATGTGCTCGACGAAGACGAACCGGAGCTTCTTGCGGACGTTGGCCGGGATCTCGTGCAGGTCCTTCTCGTTGTCCTTGGGGAGGATGATCGTCTTGATCCCCGCCCGGTGCCCGGCGATCACCTTCTCCTTGACCCCGCCGACCGGCAGCACCTTGCCGCGCAGCGTGATCTCGCCGGTCATCGCGACGTCCTTCCGGACCGGCCGCCCGGTGAGCGCCGAGGCCAGCGCGGTGGCCATCGTGATGCCGGCCGACGGGCCGTCCTTCGGCACCGCCCCGGCCGGGACGTGCACGTGCACGTCGTACCGCGACACGAACGTGTCGTCCACGCCCAGCCGCCGCGCCCGCGCCCGGACGTAGCTGAGCGCCGCCTGCGCGGACTCCTTCATCACATCGCCGAGCTGGCCGGTGAGCGACAGCTTGCCCTCGCCCCGCAGCAGCGTTGCCTCGACCGTGACGATGTCCCCGCCCTGCTCCGTGTAGACGAGCCCGGTCGCCGCCCCGACCTCGTCCTCCTTCTCGGCGAGCCCGTAGCGGAACTTCGGCGGCCCGAGGAACTTGTGCACGTTCTGGGTGGTCACCTTGACCGAGGTGGCCTCCCCCTCCGCGACCTCGCGCGCGACCTTGCGGCAGATCGTCGCGATCTCGCGCTCCAGGTTCCGCACGCCGGCCTCCCGGGTGTACTCGCGGACGACGTGCCGCAGCGCCTCCTCGGTGAACGCGACGTGCTCGGGCCGGAGGCCGTTCTCCTTGAGCTGCTTGGGGATCAGGAACTGGGTCGCGATGTGCAGCTTCTCCTCCTCGATGTATCCGGAGAACCGGATGACCTCCAGCCGGTCGCGCAGCGCCGGCGGCACCGTGTCCAGCACGTTGGCGGTGGTGATGAACATCACCTCGCGCAGGTCGAACGGCAGCTCGAGGTAGTGGTCGCTGAACGCGTTGTTCTGTTCGGGATCGAGGGCCTCCAGCAGCGCAGCCGACGGGTCGCCCCGGAAGTCCATCCCCAGCTTGTCGATCTCGTCCAGCATGAACACGGGGTTCCGGCTGCCGGCCGTCCGCATCCCCTGGATGATCCGCCCGGGGAGCGCACCGACGTACGTCCGCCGGTGTCCCCGGATCTCGGCCTCGTCCCGCACGCCGCCGAGGGAGACCCGCACGAACTTCCGGCCCAACGCCCGCGCGATCGACTTGCCCAGGCTCGTCTTCCCGGTGCCCGGCGGGCCCACGAAGCACAGGATCGGCGCCTTGCTGTCCGGCGCGAGCTTGCGCACCGCGAGGTACTCCACGACGCGGTCCTTCGCCTTGTCCAGCCCGTAGTGGTCCTCGTCGAGGATCGCCCGCGCGGCCTTGATGTCGATGCGATCCTCGGTGCGCGTGCTCCACGGCAGCGCCAGGATCCAGTCGAGGTACGTGCGCACCACGACCGCCTCGGCCACCATCGGCGGCATCTTTTCGAGGCGGCCCAGCTCCTCGAGCGCCTTCTCCTTGACCTTCTCCGGGAGGTTGGCGTCCTCGATCTTCTTGCGGTACTCGTCCACCTCGGCGGTCCGCTCGTCCTTCTCGCCGAGCTCCTGCTGGATCGCCTTCATTTGCTCCTTCAGGAAGTACTCGCGCTGGCTCTTCTCCATCTGCTTGCGGACGCGGTTCTGGATCTTCCGCTCCAGCTCGAGGATGTTGATTTCCTTGGTGAGCACCCCGCTCAGCATCTCCAGCCGCTCGCGCGGGGATGCCTCCAGGACCCGCTGCCGCTCCTCGACTTTGAGCTGCAGGTGCTGGGCAACCAGATCCCCGAGCCGGCCGGGCTCCTCCGCCGACATCACGAGCATGAACGCTTCCGGCGGGATGGACCGCGAGAGCCGGGCGTACCGCTCGAACTGCGAGGTCACGCCCCGCATCAGCGCCTCGATCTCGAGCGGCTTCTCCGTCGGATCGGGCCGCTGCTCGATCCGGACCTGGAAGTACGGGGCCGTCTGCGTGAACTCGACGATGGCGCCCCGGACGATGCCCTCCACGACGACCTGGACGGTGCCGTCGGGCTGCTTCCCCACCTGCAGGATGCGGCAGATGGTCCCCATCCGATAGAGGCCCGAGGGCTCCGGGTTCTCCTCGTCGTCCTTCTTCTGAGCCACGAGCAGGAGCACCCGCGCGCCGGCGAGCGCGGCCTCGAGCGCCGCGAGCGACTTGGGCCGTCCCACTCCGAGGGGCACGACCATCGAGGGGAGCACGACCGTGCCCTTGAGCGGCAGGACCGGGAGCACCTCGGGGACCGTCGGCCCGCTCGTCTGCTCCGGTGGCTGCTGCATCTGTTCCGTCATCGACTGGACCTCCTTGGGAGCGCCGCCGTCGCGGGAGGAGCTCCACAGGCCCCCGCGGGCCGGGCGTCCCGTCCCCCGCGTGCGAGGCACTCCCTCCCTATGCCCTTCCTTCGATCCACATAGCTATACGGCCGCAGGGTCCCCGGGGATTCCGCCCCTCTCCTTGAGCGTCGCGGGCCGCGCCGGCCGTTCCCCGCGTGCCTCCGGTCGCCAGGTCCCCGGCTCTCGAAGGCGCCGGGAGCCGGCAGCGGGGGGCGCGGCGGACCGGCGGAGGGGCGTCTCGCTTGGGGCGGGCGCCGGGGAGGCGGCGGGCAACAGTTGTGATCCGCGCAGACGGCGGGGGGCGGGACGGGGGCGTGTCGCCCGGGGCCCTGCGCTCAGGCGGGCTTCTCCTTGGCCATCTTCTTGAGCTCGGTGGCTGTAAGCAACAGGGGCTCCGTGCGCTTCTCCACCGTTTCCCGGGTGACGACGCACCGCTTCACGTCGCCCCGCGAGGGGATCTCGTACATGATATTCAGCATGATCTCCTCGATGATCGTGCGCAGGCCCCGTGCCCCCGTGTTGCGCGCCATCGCCTCCCGGGCGATCGCCCGGAGGGCGTCGTCGGCGACGATCAGTTCCACCCCGTCCATCTCCAGGATCTTCTGGTACTGGCGGACGAGGGCGTTGCGCGGCTCGATGAGGATGGTCACGAGATCGGCCTCGGTGAGCGGCTCGAGCGGCACGACCACCGGAAGGCGGCCGATGAACTCCGGGATGAGGCCGTAGCGGAGCAGGTCCTGGGGCATCACCTGGGCGAGCAGGGCGCCGATGCGGTCTTCGCGTCGCGGCTCGATCTTCGCCCCGAACCCGATGCTCGCGACGCGGACGCGCCCTTCGATGATGCGGTCCAGCCCGTCGAACGCCCCGCCGCAAATGAAGAGGATGTTGGTCGTGTCGATCTGGATGAACTCCTGGTGGGGGTGCTTCCGCCCCCCCTGCGGGGGCACGTTGGCAGTGGTCCCCTCGAGGATCTTGAGCAGCGCCTGCTGGACTCCCTCGCCGGACACGTCCCGCGTGATCGAAGGGTTCTCCGACTTACGGGCGATCTTGTCCACCTCATCGATGTAGACGATGCCCCGCTCGGCGCGCTTCACATCGTAGTCCGCCGCCTGGATCAGGCGGAGCAGGATGTTCTCCACGTCCTCGCCGACGTACCCGGCCTCGGTCAGCGAGGTGGCGTCGGCGATTGCGAAGGGCACGTCCAGGATCCGCGCGAGGGTCTGGGCCAGCAAGGTCTTGCCGCATCCGGTGGGGCCGATGAGCAGGATGTTGCTCTTCTGGAGCTCGACGTCGTTGGACCGCCGGGAGTGCGAGCCGATGCGCTTGTAGTGGTTGTAGACGGCGACGCTGAGCGCCTTCTTCGCACGGTCCTGGCCGATCACGTACTGGCAGAGGGTCTGGTAGATCTCGTGCGGCTTCGGGACGCTGCGGGACTTCGGGTGGGCCTGCGGCCCGGCCAGCTCTTCTTCGATGATCTCGTTGCACAGCTCGATGCACTCGTCGCAGATGTACACGCCCGGGCCAGCGACGAGCTTGCGCACCTGCTCCTGGGGCTTCCCGCAGAACGAGCACTTCAGGCGGTCCCGTTCGTCTCCGGCCTTGAACATCGTCGGCGGCTCTCCCTGTGTGCCCGCTGCGTCGATCGGGGGGACCGGGCGTCGTGCCCCCGCCGAGGGATATGCCCACCTCGGCAGGGCCCCGGCCCACCAGGCGCCGGCTCCTCTATCGCCTCGGCTGGATCACATCGTCGATGAGCCCGTACTCCCTGGCCTCCTGTGAGCTCATCCAGAAGTTTCGCTCGGTGTCGCGCTCCACGCGCTCGAGCGGCTGTCCGGTGTGGCGGGCGATGATCTCGTTAAGGATTTGCCGGATCGCGAGAAACTCCTTCGTCTGGATGCTGATGTCCGAGACCGAGCCCTGCGCTCCCCCCCAGGGCTGGTGGATCATCGTCCGCGAGTACGGGAGCGCAAACCGGCGCCCCTTGGTGCCCCCGGCCAGGATGACGGCGCCCGCGCTCGCGGCGAGCCCGACGCAGATCGTGGAGACCGGCGAGTGCAGGTACTGCATCGTATCGTAGATCGCGAGCCCTGCCGTCGCCGAGCCGCCGGGGCTGTTGATGTAGAGCTGGATCTCCTTCTCGGGATCTTCGTAGTCGAGGTACAGCATCTGCGCGATGATGAGGTTCGCCACCTCGTCCTCGATCGGGCCTCCGATGAAGATGAGGCGCTCCCGCAGGAGACGGGAGTAGATGTCGTACGCGCGCTCCCCGCGGGCGGTCTGCTCAACGACGATCGGCATGTACAGCACGTTCCACCCTCGCCTCCATTCCTGAGATACGCTCGCGCGCGACGGCGTAGGAAGACAGCACCGAGGGGCCGAAGGCGCTCTACGGGGAGGGTGTGGCTCCGCCGGCGGTCTGCCCCGCGTCCCCGGCCACCCCTGCCGGCGGGTCGGCGTCCGCGCGAGGCCCCGCGACGATCTCGACCAGCAGCGTCATCGCCTTGCGCCGCAGCACGCTCTCCCGCAGGCCCTCGGACCGGCCGCGCTCCGCCAGCCAGGCGCGGACCTTGGGCACGTCCTGCTGCAGTTCGCCTGCGAGCTTCTCGACCTCCGCGGCCATCTCCTCCTCGCCCACGCGCAACCCCTCCCGGCTAGCGACCGCCTCCAGCAGCAGCCGGGCGCGCACGCGGCGCTCGGCGGCGGGCCGCATCTCCGCCCGCACCTCCACCTCGTCCTTGCGGGACGTCCGAAGGTACGACTCGAGGGTCAGCCCGCGCGAGCGCAGGCGATCCCCGAGGTCCTCCATCATGTGGTCGACCTCGTGCTGCACCAGGCTCTCGGGCAGATCGATGTGCGTGGCGGCCAGCACCGCGTCGAGGACCCGCTCCCTGAGCGCCCGCTCCTCCTCCTGCGCGCGCTCCTCGGCCAGGCGCTCCCGCAGGCGGTCCCGCAGCGCCGCGAGCGTCGGCTGGTCGGAGACCGCCCGCGCGAACGCGTCGTCGAGCGCCGGCAGGTCCTTGCGGCGCACGTCCGCGACGCGGACGGTCACCGCCCCGGCCCCTTCGAGCTCGGCCGTGCGCTCCTCGCCGGCGCGGGCGCCTTCGAGCGCGGCTTCGACCGGCGCCGGCAGCAGGCCCCCGCCGATCTCCGCCAACATCTCTTTCCCGGGCTGGAGGCGCTCGGCCCCGTCCGGCGCCGCGACCACGGTCAGCAGGACGAAATCGCCCCGGCGGGCGGCCCCCCCGGCGGTGCTCACGAGGCGGCCGTGACGGGCACGGATGTCCTCCAGGACCCGATCCACGTCGGCGTCCGTCACCGCGTGGCCCTCGCGCGGGACGCGGAGCGCCCGGTAGTCCGGCAGCTCGACCTTCGGGAAGACGTCCACGACGGCGGTGAGGTGGATCCCCTTGCCGTCGGGTCCCTCCTTCACCTCGATCGAGGGCCGGGAGAGCGGATCCAGGCCGGCCTGGCGGACGGCCTCCGCGAACTGCTGCGGCACGAGGCGCCGTAGCGCCTCCTCCCGCAGGGTCTCGGTACCGACGTGGCGCTCCAGGATCGTGCGGGGCGCCTTCCCGGGCCGGAATCCGGGAACCTGGACGCGCCGCGCGAGCCAGGCGTACGCCTCGTCCATCGCCCGGGCCACTTCATCCTCGGGCACGTCGATCTCCAGCACAGCCCGGCTCTGCGGCTCGGTCCGCCACTCCACCTTCATGCTGAGCGATGCTCCTCCACGCGTGGGACGGTCTGAGGCAGTATACACGCGTCTTGAGGCCAGTGTCAACGAATCCGGTCCCGGACGGCCGTCCCGCGCCGCGCCCCGGCCCGTCGATGCACCCGGTGGGCGATGCGCCGAGCCGCGAAGTGCGTGGGGGCCGGCCGATCGAACCGATGCGCCGCCAGGCCTCCAGGGGATGTCGCTCACCCGACGAGGGCCTCTTCGATGACGCGCCGGTAGACGGCCTCGTAGGCGTCCGCCATCCGCTCCACGGAGAAGCGCGCCGCCACGTGCGCCCGGCACGCCCGCCGGTCCAGCCGCGGGACCTCCGCCACCGCCGCGATCATCTCCGCCAGCGT
>Ga0209810_1000461_pt1 | contig 90207 bp, 73 predicted proteins | sample Coa_R1_7_FD_187159 | JGI IMG/M metagenome (GOLD analysis project Ga0209810, IMG submission 187159) | Surface soil microbial communities from Centralia Pennsylvania, which are recovering from an underground coalmine fire - Coalmine... | ecosystem: Environmental > Terrestrial > Soil > Unclassified... | reverse complement strand
TTTACTGGGAGTGTTCTTTCAGAATAGGCGGGCAGACCGAACTTGTAGAGATAAAAGAGCCACCCGAGGAGGGGTTCGCCAAAACCTTGTTGCTACTTCTGCGCTGCCTGGGGCCAAAAGCTACCCCCATCTTTCAGGAGCGGTTTCATGCCATGAGCCTGGCCTTTATCTACCGCCGCACCACGCCACCAGGCGCCATCGCTCCAGGAATGCGCCTGCGCGAAGCTCTCGCCCTGGCAATTCTGCTGCTGATCGAGCGCACCCCAGAAGGGCCAGTTCTGCGCGATTTTACGAGCACCGAAGAGGCGGTCGCCCTGTTCCTGGAGGAGCTAAAGCTCTTCGAGGCTGGGCCAGAGGGTAGGGTATACTAAGATCGAAGCCGGGAACGAACTAGGAGGACCTCTCCTACGATAGGACAACCAAGAAGCCTAAGTTATCCCTACCTATGAAAAGAAAGTTCTCGATTTCTACGTGGAATTTAGTCTACATTTTTGCTGATTTGGAACGCTATCCATGCGCCGGAACCTCTGAAGTATCCGGCGCATGGACTGGAGCGCCGTGACCGGCACTTTCCTCCAGGGCGGCGACAAGGGCCTGGTCGAAGGTCATGGCACGGCCTTGCTCCCAAGCGAAGGCAAACGCTTCCTCACCCAATGTGGAGCGTAGGCTTTCCAGCGTGCGGTTCAATTTCTCTTGCTCCAGGGGCGGACGGGAATAGGAGATCGCATCGTTCAGGGCTTGGGCTGCCGCAAAGCAGCGCACGGCCCGTTCCCCATGTCCTTGCGCTTTGTACAAGATCGCCATGCTATCCAGTGCCGCAGTGGCGAAAAATTTTGCCTTCAGTTGCCGGCAGAGTTTCAGGCTCTCCACCAGATAGTCCCGTGCGGCAGCATAGTCCCCCTGGTCACAGGCGAAATTGCCGAGATTGACCAGGACGACCACCACGCCAGACCGGTTGCCCAATTCCCGATTGAGGAACAGGCTTTCCTCATAATAGGCGCGGGCTGCTGTCGCGTCCTGAAGGTTTGCAGCCGCATTCCCAAGATTGTCAAGCGAGGCGGCAATCCCTCGCTTGTCATCCAGGTCGCGATTGAGGAGTAGAGCCTGCTCGTAAAGCGGGCGGGCCTCCTCATAACGGCCCTGTTCAAAAATCAGATTACCGAGCATGTTGAGGCTGAAGGCTTCTACGACCTGATTGCCGGCCTCCCGGCTGATCGCCAGCGCTTCTTCAAAGAGGCGTCGCGCTTCTTCCCGGTCGCCCTGGGCGGCCCGGAACCAGCCGAGGCTAATCAGCGAGCTGGCCACTCCCGACTGATCCCCAAGCTCCCGGCAAAGGCGCAGGCTCTCGGTATGAAGCGCCTGCGCCTGCTCCTGGTCGCCCTGAGTTTGGGCGATTTTTCCCAAATGGCTGAGCGGTCCGGGGATGCCCTGGCGGTCTCCAATCTCCCGGCTGATCGCCAGGGCTTCTTCATCGCGCGCTTGCGCGGCGTCGGCATCGCCCTGATCTAAGGCGATATACGCTGCGGCATAGAGTGCCCTGGCTCGCCATTTAGACCGCTCTTGAGCGCCAGCCTGAGCCAGCGCGCGTTCACAGCAGGCACGTCCCTCGCTCCAATGCCCGCGGTGATGCCAGAAATGAACAAGGCCGGCCACCAGGCGCAGTCCCTTGACCGCATCCCTGCCGTCTTCTCCCAGGCAGTGCTCCAAGGCAGCCCGCAGATTGTCGTGCTCCTTCTCCAGCCTCTGCAGCCACCGAGCTTGTTCTGAACTGAAGAATCCTTCTGTAGCCGTCTCCGCCAGTGCGAGGAAGTAGTCTCTGTGGTGATCTTTATAGCCCGGACACTCCTCCGGCTTTAACTTCTCCTCAGCATACTCCCGCAAGGTTTCCAGCATCCTGAACCGTATCTCGGCGCTATCCGTCTCCACGTCGGCGATCACAAGAGAGGCTTCCCGCAGCGCCTCCAGATGCTCCAGCGCCTCCGTCTCTTGGCACACCTCCTCGGCGGCATCCAGGGTGAATCCACCCCGAAACACCGACAGTCGACAAAAGAAGCTCTGCAGCGGTACCGGCAGTCGAAGATAGCTTGCATCAATAACCGCCCGCAGCGTCCGATGCCGCTCCACGATGTCGCGCCTGCGGCTCTTCAGAAAATCCAGTCGACGCTCCAGTTGCGAAAGCATCTGCACAGGAGTTAGCACGACTATCCGGGCTGCGGCCAATTCTATCGCCAGCGGAAGACCTTCCAACATATCGCAGAGGGCAGCTACGGCAGTTGCATTGGCGTCGGTGAGCACAAAGTCCGGGCGAACCGCCTGCACCCGCTCGACGAACAACTGTATGCTCTCGAACTCCAGCAGACGCTCCGGCGTGCCCGGCAGGCTGGGCACGGGCAGCGGCGACACGACAAATTCATGTTCTCCCTCTACAGCCAGCCGTTGACGAGAGGTCACCAGGCAGGTAAGTCCTGGCGCCCGCTCCAGCAACCCGCGCACGAGGACGGCTCCTTCTTCCACCAGATGCTCGAAGTTGTCCAGGACAATAAGCATCTGCTTGCCGCTCAGATGCTCCGAGAGCGCCTCCAGCAGAAGGCGCTCCCGCTCCTCTCGAACTCCCAGAACGGAAGCGATGGCTTCGGGAACCTGAGCGGCATCCGACAAGGCTGTCAGGTCCACGAACCAGGCGCCATCCGGATAGTTTCCGGCTAATCGCCGGGCCATTTGGATAGAAAGGCGGGTCTTGCCCATGCCCCCCGGTCCCAGCAACGTTACCAGGCGACGGGAGGCCAGCAAGCGCGCGATCTCCCTCAACTCCTGCTCGCGCCCGACAAACCCGGTCAGAGGAAGAGGCAGGCGGCCAGGCAGGGAAGGCGCCGTGCGGCGAGAAGCGGTGGGTATCTCTTTGGGAGAACTGGACTGCGTCTGGCTGCGGATCTTCTGAAACAACGCGCTGGTTTCCGGAGCGGGCTCGGTATGGAGCATGCGATGCAGGTAGAGGCGGTATTCCCGGTACACCAGCGTCGCCGCCGCCAGATCGCCACCGGCAGCCAGAGCCTGCATTAACGAACGCTGGGCGCTCTCCCTCAATGGGTCGGTGGCAACGACCAACCGTAAATAACGGATGGCAACCGCAGCCTCCTGGCGCGCCATCGCCTGGACGGCCAGCGTCTCCAGGGCGGCAAGATAAGCCATCTCGCGCTCCTGGCGCTCAGAAAGGACCCACTCCAACGTGCAACCCTCCAGCAAGGGACCCCGATAGAGGGAAACCGCTTCTTCCAGAGAGGCCACGTCGCCTCGGACGATGGCGGCATCAAAGGCAAGCACATCCACGCTCGCTCCTGCCAGAGAGAGGCTAATACTGCGCGCCGCCGAGGCGCTCAGCCGTTCTCCTTCCGATCCCAGCGCGCTGCGCAGGTCGCTCAGGTATCGGCGCAGATTGTAGAGCGCCTGGCTGGCAGGACTTTCCGGCCAGAGAGTTCCAGCCAGCCAATCCCGATCCACTTGCCGATCATGGCGCAACGCCAAAAGCGCCAGCAGCCACTGGTGCTTGCGTGTGCGCAAGGAGGGGAGCGGCGCGTCCTTCAGGCGCACATCAAAAGGTCCGAACAGCCGAAGGACCAGCAGGCTTTTAGATTTCTGGGGCGGCATGGCATCATCCATTCCTACAACTCTAACAGGCGAATAGCTTGTAAATTCTCGGTTTGACCGCTATTTTCCTCTGTTTTATCCACGTTTTTATCCACGCCTCTCCCGGATATTAGAGCTATAAACCTTGCTCCGCTGTTGGATAGGAGGCTGGATGGCCCGGTCCTATCAACAGCGGCCCTACCCGGCTAGTTAGTCATTCACTATGCTTCCCCTGGTGTCGGTTTAGCCGGCGACCTCACCTGGTTCCAGCGAACGGCAAAGGAGATTCTTATGAACACGCAACAGCATAAATCCCTGCTCGCCGGCTTGTTCCAGTACAAGCAGGCGGCCCTCAAAGCTACCCTCCGAAACCGAGTGTGGAGTTAGCTTCGGTGAAACAATCGCAGCAGCAACTCAACGCCCTGACGAAACGGATCGCCCTGCTGGAGACATTCCAGAACAAAGCGCAACCCCGCCAGACTGTGGCGATGCGGCACTAGCCGGCTAGCACTTGTTCCCTTCCCATAACTGAGGAGATGACCATGTTCCAGAACACGAAGTCGAAGACCCTGCTTCTCTGCGCTGTTATGAGCATGGCCCTGCTGATTACAGCGGGCCTATTGCGCCCAGCAGCCCAGACCACCCCCTCTAGTGAACCTCTCAATCGCTTCGACCATCTAATCTCGGCTAATGCCGAGCGCATGCTTAACGAGGGCCGACAGACCTTTCGCTTCGATACCTTCGGCGATGAAGCCTTCTGGGGGGACACCCTCAAACTACACGAGGCTATCGAAGGAAGCGCTTTGGGAGGCGTGGGAGCGGGGGTAAGCCCAAAAACCGCCCTGGCGCTTGGCCTCAAGGTCGATGTCGAAGCCCTGCCTCCTAGCCTGATCAAAGCTCTCAAACAGGGTCAAGTCAACCTGGACGATCCCGCCACGACACTGGCCTTGCTCAAGCTCAATGCCGTGGTCGGTGTGACCGGCCACTTCAACAGCAACGGCTCATTGAGTTCCATGGGGATCCAGTGTGCTCTCTGCCACTCTACCGTCGATAACTCCTTTGCCTATGGCATCGGGCACCGTCTCGACGGCTGGGCCAACCACGATCTGAATGTGGGCGCCATCATCGCCGCCGCGCCCGATTTGAGCGCCCTCGTCAGCCTGCTCAACATCGCCGATCCGGGCATAACCGATCCTCAAGTGCGCCAGGTGCTCAACAGTTGGGGACCCGGCAAGTTCGACGCCGAGCTGCTCCTGGACGGCAAGGCGGTCAATCCGGTCACGGGTATGCCGGCGGCCACGCTTATTCCCAATGCCTTTGATCTGGGTGGCTTCAATCTGCATACCTGGACAGGAGGCTGGGGCACCATCACTTACTGGAACGCCTTCGTAGCCAACCTGGAGATGCGCGGTGTGGGCACCTTCTTCGATGAGCGCTTAGACAATGCCGCGCAATTTCCCATCGCCGCTGCGGCCGGTTTCGGACATATCAACATCGACCCCGGTCATGACTTGATCACCAAGAAGCTGCCGGCCCTGGCGTTCTATCAACTGGCCATGCCCGCTCCAACCCCTCAGTCTGGCATCGACTTCGATCCGGCGGCTGCAGCGCGCGGAGATGCCCTCTTCATCGGCAAAGCACAGTGCAATAACTGCCATCACGAGCCGCTGTGGACCGAGCCAGGCTGGAACGATCATAAGCCCGATGAGATCAAGATCGAGAGCTTCCAGGCGGACCGCTCGCCCGATCATGCCTATAAGACCATGAACCTGGCCGCTCTGTTCGTTCGGGAAGAGGGTCTGTTCATGAACCCGGCCAATAAGGGCCGTTTCTATCACGACGGGCGTTTCCAGACCCTGCTGGATGTGGTGAAGAGTTATAATCAGCGCTTCAGTCTGGGACTGACCGATCAAGAGATGAGCGATCTGGTCGAATACCTCAAGTCCCTTCACTGAGGGCATGCCTCTTGACGGTCACGCCAGCAAATAGGGAGGCGCTACGGACGGCACCTCCCTATGCTGGAAGGCCCGGTTCTGTCCACTGCGGTCCTACCAGGCAAGTTCGTCGTTCACCCTGCTTTCCCTGGCGTCGGTCCTGCCGACCTATGAAATATTAGAGCACCCAAGAACCCTAAGTTATCCCCACCTACGAAAAAGAAAGTGCCCGATTTCTACGTGGAATTTAGTCTACGTTTTTAATCCCGATTCAATGCATAAGCGATCTGCTAATTCCAAGCTTTTGCCAGTATCTTTGCACTTGATTTCCATCCTCACTGCCACTTGCTCTCAGGATTTCTGATCGGTCCAGAATAAGAGCTTCTTACGCACGCGCGCCACCTCCGCTCCCTCCTCCTACCCATGAGCGTCGAAGAAACCCTGGAGGCCACCAAGCTCTCTAGCCTGACCGCCTGATTGAACGATCAGGCTTGACTAACCCGCGACGATGGAACAAGACAAAGCCCCTGCCAGGCAAGTGACAGAGGCTTTGTCCAGCGCTTCGTAGATTGAGAGAAGCTGCTAAAGGGTTGTTAAGGCAGGGTGACTTTGAGGGTATCGGTAGAGCTGCCTCCAGTGAACTTGGTCACCACCTTCAAGCTCACCTTCGTTCCCGGAACGCCCGCACTGGCCGGGTAGTAGAGGGTGCCGCTGATCGAAGCCCCCGCCGGCAGGTTGCCGATGGTGATGGGCAGCGTGTCGCTGGTGGAAGCCGCTCCCAGGCTGGATGCGGTGATGGTCAGGTTGTTGGCGGTCAGGTAGCCTGCGTTGGTGAGGGTGACATTGGCGGCGTAGTAGCTAGTGCCATACTCGACCAGGCTGTTGAAGGTCATAGTTATGCTGGTCTGTTTGATGCTGAGGGACTTCGCGACCGAAGTGCCGCCTCCTGGCCCTGGCGTGACGACGGTGATCTTGGCTTTGCCGGGGCTGGCGATATAGCTGGCGGGCACACTGGCCTTGAGCTTGGTAGGGGAGACAAAGGCCGTTGACAGCGCCGTTCCGTTCCAGTTGATGGTCGAGCCCTGCACAAAGCTGTAGGTCTTGGACGTGGCCGTGAGGGTAAAGGCGGGACCGCCGGCATTGAGGGAGGTGGGAGAGATCTGGCTGAGCGTGGGGACGAGGTTGTCCTGAAATTCGTAGGCGCCCAGGTCCACGAGGCTCCATTTTATGCGTGGCTGGCCGTCCAGGTCCAGGAGAACGCCGTTGTCGGTGGGGAAGGGAGGGGCGGTGACCACGGCGTTGTTGCCGGCGTTGATGCAGGGAGAGAGGGCTTGCAGATGAAGGTCGCCGTAGTCGGTGGCTCCGTTGGTGCCGGGATTGCGCACGAAGCGGGGATCGGCGGCGAAGTTGTGGTTGCGGTCGGGAGTGGCGTAGGTGAGGTCCTGATCGTCCGAGTAGGTGACGGTGAGGCTGGAGGAGTAGTCGTTGCAGATCCCATTTCCCCGCCAGACTGCCGAGTTGCCCCAGAGGATGCAGTTGGTGAGGGTGGGGCTGCTGCCTTCGTTGAACATCCCGCCGCCATAGCCCTGTGAGGAGTTGCCGATGAAGGTGCAGTTAGTCACCGTCGAGCTGTAGAGGTAGTTGTCCATCCCGCCGCCGTAGGTTGCCGAGTTGCCGCTGAAGGTGCAGTTAGTCACCGTCGGGCTGCTGGAGTAGTTGTCCATCCCGCCGCCCTCATATGCGGAGTTGCCACTGAAGGTGCAGTTAGTGATGGTCGGGCTGCTGTAGACGTTTTCCATCCCGCCGCCGGAACCTGCTGTATTGCCGTTCTGGAAGGTAAAGCCCTGGAGGCGGGCGGCGGAACTCAGGCCAGAGGTATACACGCAGCGCCCGCCGGGACCCCCGTTGGTGGTGCTGGGGTCGATCACACTCTGCCCCCAGCCGGCTCCTTCAATCACGAGGTCTTTGTTTTCCCAATCCAGCGATTCGGGGTAGGTGCCGGCCGCGACATAGACGGTGTCGTTTGTGGCGGCGGTGGAGATGGCCTTCTGGATGGTCTTGAAGGCGGCGGAGGCGCTCAGCCCGGTATTGGCGTCGTTGCCGGCGGCGACATCCACGTAGTAGTCGGTGGCGTGCGCGCCGACCGCCAGAAGCATGAGGGCGGCGATCCCCAGGGGGGTGAAAAGTCGAGAATTCATGATCGGTGTTTCCTTTCTACCCGCTGCCCTGCCGGTTCCTATGGCCGGGAGGGGAAAGCGAATGGTCATATGGGAGGTGGGATGGATGGACTTGCTTCGAAACAGCATGAGTTTCTCCTTAGTTGAAGTGAAGTGGTGACATGGGACGCTGCTATGGGGCGCGTCAGGCGCCTGTGTGCGTCTCCGGGTTGAGAATGCTGTGGACGGCCTGGAGGATAGCCTGACCGTCCGCCAGGGTGAGCGCCTTCCTTGCAAGCAGCGTTTCTATCCGTCGGGCGAGCTGCTGCAGTTGCGCGAGGGCCTCGTCCGCATGGCCCTCTGCCAGCGCGTGACGCGCGGCCTGGCTGGTTTGCTGCAGGGCTGCTCCTTCTTCCTCCGACAGCACCTCCGCGTCTAGTAGGCGCTGAACGAGGAGGGAAAGGCGCGCGAAATCCGTATTCTCGGTGTCCATGGTTAGCTTGATCTGGTCGCGTGAACGGCTCACGATTAGTTGATGCGCCTATTGTATGCTGCCAACGTCATGAGAACCATCAGGAAATCGGCAGGAAAATCGTCATGAAGGGCGAAACTGCTAGAAATAGTAAAGTTCCCTGCCCGGATAGAAGGCCAGAATGCCCACCCCCGCGCTTAGCATTTCTCTGTTCGGTCCCCTGCGGGTTCTTGTCGGCGAAGAACCCTTACCCCGCGTGCCGACCCGCTCCGTAGTGTGGCTGCTGGCGCTTCTGGTGCTGCGGCATGGGCGCGCGGTGGAGCGCTCCTGGCTGGCCGGAACGCTGTGGCCCCAGAGCGAGGAGCGGCAGGCGCTGAACAATCTGCGCAACGATCTGGTTTATCTGCGCAAGGCGCTGGGCCATGAGAGCGCGCGCCTGCAATCGCCCACGCGCGATACCTTGCGTCTGGATCTGGACGGGGCGGCGGTCGACCTGATCGCGTTTGATCAGGCGATACAGGCAGGGGACGAAGGCTCCCTGCAGCGCGCGGTCGCTCTCTACACCGGACCGCTGCTGGAAGGCTGTTACGAGGAGTGGATCATCCTGGAGCGAGAGAGCCGCGAGCAGGCGGTTCTGGCGGCGCTGGAGACCGTTGCCGAGCGGGCTACAGAGCGGGCAGAACATGCCGAGGCGATCCGCTATCTGCGGCAGGCGCAGACGCTCGATCCGTTGCGCGATTCCGTGGCCCGGCGCCTGATGGCGTCGCTGGCGGCCACGGGCGATCCGGGCGCGGCCGTCGAGGTCTACCGGGAGTTGCGCAAGCGTCTGCAGGAGGATCTGGCCTCGGCGCCGGATGAAGCGACCACCCAGCTTTTTCAGCAGATCCGCACCCACGCCCGCGAGACGACCCGCGTTGCCCCCCGCCCGCCCGTCTCTGCCGCCCTCTCCTCCAGCCCCCTTCCAACACGCCCGCCCCATCCCCTGACGCCGCTGATCGGGCGCGAACCGGAGCTGGCCGACCTGCAGCAGCGATTGCAGCAGAGCCGGCTGGTGACGCTGATCGGGGCCGGCGGGGTGGGCAAGACCCGCCTGGCCCTGGAGGTCGTCGCCCGCGCGCAGCAAGCGTTCCCCGGGGAGGTGGTCTGGGTGGAACTGGCGTCCCTGGCCGAGAGCGCGCTGATCCTGCCCACCATCGCGGCGGCGCTGGGCCTTCCTCAGGAGGGGGTGAGCGATCTGGAGACGCTGCTGGGCCACCTGGTCGCCCACTTCTCGGAGGGGGAGTGTCTGCTGGTGGTGGACAACTGCGAGCACCTGCTGGATGCCGTGGCCGAGGTGGTGCAGACCCTGCTGTCCCACTGCCCCCGCCTGCGCGTTCTGGCGACCAGCCGTCAGCGCCTGGGACTCACAGGAGAGGTCGCCTGGCGCGTTCCCTCGCTGCCGGTTCCAGCCTCCGAGCAGGCGCCTGCCGATCTGCAGGCGGCTCTGACCTTCCCGGCGATCCGGCTGTTCGTGGAGCGGGCCGCCTCGGCGCGCATGGGCTTTCAACTGACGAGTCGGGAGGAAGTGGAGGCCGTCTGCCAGATCAGTCGCCGCCTGGATGGCATTCCGCTGGCTCTGGAACTGGCCGCCGCGCGCATCAACGTGCTGTCGGTAGTGCAGATCGCCGTCCGCCTGGACGACCGCTTTACTTTGCTGACCGGCGGCCATCGGACGGCGTCGCCGCGTCATCAGACGCTGCGCGCGCTCATCGACTGGAGCTATGAGCAGTTGGCGGAGCCGGAGCGCGTCCTGCTGCGCCGGCTCTCGGTGTGCGCGGGGGGCTGGAGCCTGGAGGCCGCGGAGGCGCTCTTCCGTCTGCCAAACGGCTTGCCGCCGGAGGCGGCGGGCGAGGTGGTGGATGTCCTGGCCTCGCTGTTGGATCGATCGTTGGTGCTGGCCGAGGCGCACGGGGGCGCGCTGCGCTATCAGATGCTGGAGACGGTGCGCGAGTATGCCCGTGAGAAGCTGCAGGAGAGTGGGGAGGAAGAGGCGGTGCGGGCACGCCATGCCGAGCACTACCTGGGGCTAGCCGAGCAGGCCCGGCCGTTCGTGGAGAAGGAGGACCTGGCCTGGCTAGACCGCCTGGAGAGCGAACACGACAATCTGCGCGCGGCGCTGACCTTCTTTACGGCGCAGGAGCCGCACATCGATCAGGCCGTACGTATGGCGGTGGCACTGGCGTCCTTCTGGGACTTACGCGCCCATTTCTACGAGCAGCGTATCTTCATCACCGGTCTGGCCTGGCGCCAGACTCCTCCCACGCTTGCGCGGGTGCAACTGCTTGGCATAGCATCCACAGGGGTGATTTACCTCGACCGGGATTACGTGGGCGCCGAACGGATGCTGAGCGAGATGCTTCAGATCGCGCGGCAGTTGGATTATCAGGCCGGTATCGCCCATGCGCTCAACGCTCTGGCCAGGCTGATAGGAGATTCGGACGTCGCCGGATCGGAATATGATCCAGTCGCGGCACGCGCACTCTCGGAGGAGAGCCTGGCGATCATGCGGGAGTTGGGGGATCGTAATGGGATGGCGCACGTCCTCTTTCTGCAGGGCAATCTGGCGTGGCAGGCTGGCGACCTCGACGAAGCCTGCTCCCGCTGGCAGGCGTGCCGGGCGCTGGATGAGGAGCAAGGAGTCAAAGGCGGGCTGGTGCTGCGCTCTCTGGGGGAACTGGCCTTGGAGCGTGGTGAGGCTGCGGCGGCGCGCGACTGCTTCGAGACCTTCCTGATCGAACGTCACAAGATCGGGGAACGCTGGGGCATCTTGGGGGGACTGCAAGGGCTGGGCGCGCTGGCGCTGGCGGAAGGGAAAGCGGACCGGGCGGCGCGGCTGCTGGGAGCCGGTTGCGCTGTGCGCGAGAGCCTGCAGAGCGCCCTGTCGGAGCAGGAACGTATTCAGGAGGAGACTCTGCGCAGCGCTCTGCGGGAGACGTTGGGCGAATCGGCCTATGAGGCGGCATGGGCGGACGGCTACGCGATGACTATCGAGGAGGCCGTCCAGTTCGCGCTGCTGGAAGGTCTGGCATAAACACATGCCATGAAGTCAGCTTACGGGTCTGAAGCAGGTGAGTGGTAAGGATTCGTGTAAAATCCACACACTTTGTTTCAGGGGTCTTTGTCACAGCGGGTTAAGCGGCTCACATCTTTGTGAGCTTAGCCCGGATCGCGGATTAGGACGATAACCCTGGAGTCGATATTCAGAATCTGAGAGCCGATGGACAATTCCACCCAGGAGTGGGACCATCTGGTATGTCCACAGATCACCAGCGGAATGCGCACTTCGTCCACCACTTGGCGGATCGCCGTGGAACCCAAAAAGCCTTGTTTGACGGTATGGCTCGCCAGAAGGGTTGACGTTGAGGTTCTGAAACTTGTGAGTCATAGTTGCGTCCTTGGCCTTATAAGCATTGTACCACGCTACCGGTGAGGAACCCATTCACTCAGAATGTCTGGCACACCAGGTGATCAGCAGCCGGCCTAGGACTTGCTGGGACTATCCCCCAACAAGCACCCAAGAAGCCTAAGTTATCCCTACCTATGAAAAAGAAGCCGTAAGATTTCTACGTGGAATTTAATCTGTGTGTTTTGCCGATCAACGAGCCGTAGCTGAAACTTCAGGTCCTTGTTGGCCAGGATTTCGCTTCTTAGATCTCTTACTTCTCCCGCTGCGTTCTCAATAGGCCGAGGAGCGCATTAAGCAGCGTTTAACGATATCCACCAGCAGCAGATAGGTAACGACAACACCTGCCAGAAACATAAAGAACGCGGCCGGCAGAGGCGTGAAGCCGAGCGGACCCGCCAGCGGCTTGATAAACGGTAGCGCCGCTCCGATCAGGACAACCAGCAGAATGCTCATTGTCAGTGGTACGCTGGGGCGGCTGCGCAACGGATTGCCCGCCGTTCGGATGACGAAAAGCACCAGCGTCTGGGTCGCCAGCGACTCGACGAACCAGCCGGTATGGAAGAGCACCTGGCCGGCGTGGAAGAGTGTGAGCATAGCATAAAAGGTCAGAAAGTCGTAGATCGAGCTGATTGGGCCGATACAGATCATGAATCGGCGGATCAAGCCGATGTCCCAGTGCAGCGGCTTCCGCACGGCGGCATCATCCACGTTGTCCGTCGGGATCGTGACCTGGGAAAGGTCGTAAAGCAGGTTATTAAGCAGGATCTGTGTGGGCAGCATCGGCAGGAACGGCAAGAACAGGGAGGCTGCGGCCATGCTGAACATGTTTCCGAAGTTCGAGCTGGTGCCCATGAGCAGGTACTTGGTCACGTTGGCAAACGCCTTGCGTCCTTCGAGGATCCCCTGATGCAGAACATCCAGGCTGCGTTCCATCAGGATGATCTCGGCGGCATCCTTGGCCACATCTACTGCGGAAGAGACCGAGATGCCTACATCGGCGGCATGCAGCGAAGGCGCATCGTTAATGCCGTCGCCGAGATAACCGACCACATGCTTACGGCTTTTCAAGGCCAGCAAAATCCGGTTCTTCTGCGCAGGCGATACGCGCGCAAAGACCGTCGTCTGCTCCGCCGTCTGCGCCAGAGCGGGGTCGCTCATCCGGTCTAGGGCATCGCCGAGAACGATCTTGCCTGCATCCAGACCGACTTGTTTGCAGATGTGCTGGGTCACCAGTTCGTTGTCGCCGGTCAGGATTTTGAGAGCGACCCCATCGGAATTCAAGGACTGGACCACTTCGGCCACGCCGGGCAACGGGGGATCCAGAAAAGCCAGGAATCCTGCCAGCGTTAGCGCCTGCTCATCGGCGATGCGGTAAGCGTCCTGCACAGGCGCATTTCGATAGGCGACCGCCAGCACGCGATAGCCGGCAGCGCAGAGGTCCTGAAACGTGGCCTGGCACCGGCGCAGGGACTCCGCATCGAGAGGAGCGCTTTGCCCGGACGTCTCCAGGCCCGTACAGAGCGGCAGGATACTCTCCGGAGCGCCCTGGGTTATCAATAGCCGTTCCGAATCCTTCGCCATGACGACCGAGAGCCGGCGCCGCTCGAAATCGAAGGGAATCTCATCGAGCTTGCGGTAGGCGGTGACATCCGGTTTGGGCTGTTTTAAGACCGCGTCTTCTAGTGGGTTGCGAATCCCGGTCTCGTTGGCGCTGTTAAGATAGGCCAGCAGCAGCGTCCGATCGGAGGGCTGGCCGAGTGGGTCGAGACACTTATCCAACACCAGGTCCCCGGTGGTCAGCGTGCCGGTCTTGTCGCTGCAGAGTACGTCCATGCTGCCGAAGTTCTGCATGGTCGCGAGGTGCTTGACGATGACCTTCTTGCGCGCCATGCGCAGCGCGCCCTGCCCCAACGTGACGGTCGTGATCATCGGTAGTCCCTCCGGCGTTAATCCGACCGCCAGAGAAACCGCGAACAGCAGCGATTGAAGGGGAGGGGCATGCTTGAAAGCCAGGTTGATGGTCAGGATAAAGAAGACCAGGAAGAAGACGGTGCGCATGATAAGCAGGCCGAACTGGTGAGTTCCCCGCTCGAAGTCGGTTTCCGGCGGGCGGGTCGCCAGGCGCGCCGCGATGTCGCCGAAGGCGGTCGCCTTGCCGGTGGCAGTCACGAGCGCAGTTGCCGTGCCGCTGACCACGGAAGTGCCTAGAAAGACCCGATCGGGCGCATCGGTCCCCGCCTTCTGCGGTTCTCCCGACGCCAGGACCTCCTTTTCGACCGGCATCGACTCGCCCGTGAGCGCTGCCTGCTGTACGTGCAGATCGCGGGCCTCCAGTAGCCGCGCGTCCGCAGGCACCATATCGCCCGCGGAAAGGCGAATAACATCGCCGGTTACCAGATCCCGCCGGGGAATCTCTTGCCAGGCGCCGTCCCGCCGCGCGGTCGCGGTCGGCGTGACGCTGGCGCGCAGCTTGGCCGCGGCCTGCTGGGAACGATACGTCTGGACAAAGTCGAGCGTAACGCTCAAAAGCACAATCGTGGCAATGATGGCGGCATCTATCTTATCGCCCGTCAGGGCCGAGACGCCGCTTGCCACGAGCAGGATCAGCACCAGCGGATTGCCAAAGAGCCGCAGGATCTGGGTGAACGCGGTCTCGCGGCTTTTTGCCGCCGGCTCGTTCGGGCCGTTTTGCTGCAGCCGGCACTGCGCCTCCTGTGTGGTCAACCCCTGGGCGAAGCTGTCCAACGGCTGGGAGATATCTGCCGGAGGATTCTGCGGCGCTGCCTGGTCTGCGGCGACTGCGGCTTGTTTCACGCGCCTGCCCTCGGCGTCAGAATTCCCACTGCATCCGGCATGACCTGCACCTTAATGGGAGTCATCTCCCACATCTCGCCGTCGGCGTGTATAAGTTGAGGGGGATCGGCGGTAATGCTGACCTCACGCGCCTGCCAGTGGTGAAACGCACCGGGGTCGGCGGGATGGCCTGCCGCCAGGCGCGCAATGGAGAGGGCCGATCCGATACTGGTATCGCGAAAGACAAGCACATCCAGCAAACCATCGCTGACGCTAATATCGGGTAAGAGGACCAGACCCGGCACGCCGAGACTGCCGGAGTTGGCGATATGACAGGTGACGCCTTCACATGCCTCTTCCCGGCCATCCAACTGCAGCGCGTAACGCGTTTTAGGCGTCTCCCGGACTGCCTGGAGCCAGCCGATCGAGTAGGCCAGCCGGCCATACTTCTGCTTTAATTCACGCGTCGCCCGGTTCACCTTCTCCGCGTCCAGGCCGATACCGATGCGCTGAATGAAAAACCGCTCGCCCGATCGTCCCAGATCCACTTTCCGAATCGGGCTGTCTTCGCTGCAGGCGATGCGTGTGGCGGCGGCCAGATCGTGCGGAATACCCAGCTCGACAGACAGGATATTGGCCGTTCCTCCGGGCAGAATGGCCAGCGGAGTCGTCGTTTCCAACAGCCCTGTAGCCGCTTCCAGGACCGTTCCATCGCCGCCATAGACCGCCACGACCTCCACTCCCTGCGCGGCGGCTGTCCTGGCGGCGTGGTAGGCATCACCACATGCGTGAGTGACAGAGACATCCCATGCGACCCCAGCTTCCCGGAACACGGCATTCAGTGTATACAGCACCGGCTGCGCCCGACCGGAGATCGGATTGATAATCACGTGGACACGTCTCATGCGTGCAGGCTCCCTCGAATGTCTTATCAGGGCAAAAAGAGCGAGGCCGACTTGGGCCACCGGTCGCAGATAACGGTACCTGTAAGGTGGATTTACCTGCGACCGGCGCCTTCCGCTTGCTGTGCCGCTTACGGGGCAAGCGCTTCTTTCGTCAATTCCATCGCTTGCTTCAGCTTGGTCGATCGTCGCGCATGGTCGGCATGAAGCTCGGCGATTCGTTCCTCATGCCTGGCTCTGGCATCGCTCCTCCCCTTTGCGGCCTGGGCCTGCAGGGCCTGGATCTTGGCGCCTATCTCCTGCTGGCGCTGTTCGACCCGTGCCTGGAACTGGTCCCTGGTCTCCTTCAGTTTCGTCTGCGCTTCCTCGATACGCGCTCGTAGCTTCGCTTTGTTCTCTTCCCGGGCCTGCGCGAATTCCGCTTTAAGTTGAGCGAGCTCCGCCTTACGCGCGGTGACTTCCCGTTCGTACAACTCGCCCTCGAAGTCCGTCCGCCACTCCCGCAAGACGATACCGCCTAGCGCGTCCATGCGCGTGTCGAGCGGGGTGATCCAGTCCTCGTCTACGTCGGCCACGACCGCGACCTTGCCCGGCGTGAGCTTCTGGGAGACTTCCTCGAGGAACTTGGAGCTCACACCCAGATGGAACAGGTCTCCCCAACTGCCGACGAGCGCGCCGCCTGCAAAGCCGACCGCCATGCCTACCGGACCGCCGAGCAGCCCGATCAGGCCGCCCGCCAGGGAGCCGACCGCCGTCCCCAGGGGCCCTTCATCAGCCGCTTGCTTGACCGAGAGTTTCCCGGCCGTGTCCTGTGTTACCACCGCCATGCTGTAGAGAGTCAGGCTGCCTTCGGCGTCCAGCTCTTTGAGCGCATGCGTTCCTTCGTAGGCGATCTTCTCATTCGGGAAGATGACCACAATGAACTTGCTCATCTCTTTCTCCTTCCTTGTGCTTGTTTTGTGAACGAGTGATCTGTCAGCCTCGATACGGTCGAGGCTCTCCCGCTTTTTGCGATCTAGCGCAAGCGCGGGAAGCAAGCGGCTCTTCTGGGCCGCGTGAGTTGAACCCACCTCTTGAAGGTCTTTTGCTTCGTTAACCCGATGGCCTGGCCCATCTTAAGGGCTGCAAAGCGCGCTATGCGAGCGCCTTACTGCACTGTGAGTCTACTGAGTTGTTCAGCTGGCTGCATCCTCTAAATGGCCGATTTTGGAGCCATTTGGGGCAAAGCGACAGGCCTATCTCAGAACTGCGGGCTCACGGCATCCTGCTCGGCGATACGCTCTGGCTTCTCCAGGAAGTGGCCGAGGATGGCCCCGAAGATAAACCCACCGACATGGGCCATAAAGGCCGTGCCGCCCGACTGCACCTGAGCGGTATGCAGCACGCTCAAGGCGTCGACGAACTGGAGGGCAAACCAGAGTCCGATGAGCACCAGAGCAGAAATGTAGGTGACGGTGACAAAGATGCCCAGGAACACGACGGTTCGTATCCGGTCGCCGGGATAGGTGACGATGAACGCGCCCATGACCGCCGCGATCGCGCCGCTGGCGCCCAGGCAGGAAACGGTAGAGTGGGGGGCAATGGCGATCTGCGCGAGGTTGGCCACCAACCCGCCCAGCAGATAGAAGACCAGGTAGCGCCCGCTGCCCATCCCATCCTCTACAGTCGGGCCGAAGACCCATAAGTAGAGCATGTTGCCGAGAATGTGCAGCCAGCCCGCATGCATAAACATGGCGGTAAGCAGGGTGATCAAGTGATGGCCGCTTGTGATTTGGGCAGGCACCATCGACCAGCGCAGGATGAAGTCATCCCCACCGGACAGCTCGAGTGCAAAGACGATGGCATTGATCGCGATAAGCGAAACGGTCACCACCGGAAAATGCGCAGGCCGCCGGGAAACATCCTTTAACGGAATCATCAGAGCCTCTCCTTTCTGTTATGTCGGCAGCGTTCATCGGGCAGGAAGCCTCCGAACCTCCGTCAGTACCTTTGCGCCTGGACGACCGCTGTGCTCCGATGGAGGTGCGTGATCTTCCAGTGTCTGCGTCCCTCTTTCTCCATAAGGAAGGTCACGGCTCCCTGGAAAGCGATCTCGTGATTTCCATACCGGAGTCTGGCCGTGTAGGGACCGGTTGCCAGCACCAGACCGTTGACATTCGCGATGCTCATCGTCTCCAACTGGACCATATATCTGTCCCGCTGTCCGAACAGGCGCTCGGTATGAGACTGAATGGCGTCCCTCCCCTGGTAGATATATCCATCCGCGATCAACGAGACCTCCGGCTTGGCGCTGAACATATTTATCATGGTCTTTGTATCGGCCCGGTTGGCGGCGTCCATGAACTTGCTAAGGAAGGCGGTAGCCTCGTTGCGAAGGTTGTCTTTGGCCGGATCCTGGGCGTAGCCGGGCCGGCTGAGGCTGTACGATCCGAGCATGATTACCGCCAGCGTTACGTAGAGCATTCGTCGCATCTGTCTATCCCCTCGTGACGGCCCTTCTGCCACGTTTGTGAAGCTATTCTCCCTCGGAAGTGAATGCAGAGAGAAGGAACGACCACCTGCGCATCAGGTGATGATCGCCTAGGTTGAAAATGGCGCCTTCCGAAGTTCTGAGGCTCTTTTGCATGGTCGAGCAAGACGCAGCTGCGAACGACGCGTTGCTTGCCTCGATGAGTCTCCATGGAAGGCGCCCAGAGCACAATGCGATCGCATTATCCATGTGGCACGGGCGTACCCGGCAGGGCCGCGACATCCATCTTGCGCAGCTTAAAGCCCAGCGTGAGCATCAGGATGCCGTAGAGGATGGCATAGAAGCCGATCACCCACAGCCAGGCCAGCGTGCTCTGATTGGGCCGGTAGAGAGTCAGCACGCCCGCAGCGATCGCGCAAAGGCTGCCGAGCACGTAGAGCCACTCGTTATCGAGCAGCTTGCGCAGCTCGATGGCTACGACCAGTCGGAAGATCCCGCTGACGATCAGCCAGATGCCCAGCAAGAGCAGCAGGCTGGCGACCATCGCATGTGGATTGACAAAGGTCATCACGCCCACGGCGATGCCTAAAATCCCTTCCAAAAGCAGCCACCAGAAGTAGCGGCTGCCGTAAATCAGAAAAGAGGTGACGACACTGAAGATGCCGTCCACAAGCGCGTAGGCTCCGAACAGAGCGATCAGGGCCACCAGCGTGATGTCGGGCCGGACGAAGGCCAGCACGCCGACGATGATCGCCAGGACGCCGCGCACGGCTAAAACCCACCAGTGTCGTTGAATGTACTCCAGCATGGTCTTTCTCCTTTCCTTAAACACTACTCTCCATGAGAGCGAGTGTAAAGTGGATGGTCAGTCTGATCCTGCGGCGCAGGCAGTGGCTGCCGCCGGCGGATCGGGTGCACAGTCGAGACGGAGCTGCAGCCGGCCCGGTGTTGAGCTACCAGGCCTCGCCGGGCCGGCTGCATTCGCGAGAGCTTACTTGTGCTCCTGGTAGTGCCGGTGGATGATGTCGGCGATCTGCTGTTTCGTCGCGCTCACATCGCTTCGGAACTTGGTCTGTGTCGCTTGCATATGCTCCTTCGCGTGGGCCACGTCTTGCTGTTGCTTTTGATAAAGCGCGGTGACGGCCTCCGCCGCCTTCTCGACCCATGCGGGCCGGTTCTGCTGTGTTGTCACGATCCTTCTCCTTGTGTTGTGAGTATCCGCCTCCGAAGAGAGGTCAGATGGTGATCCAGGCTTGCGCCGCATAGAACCGGGCGCTCGTCTTTAGAACGGCTGGATGGTGATGTTGTTGGTCACGTCGGTGACCCCGCTGGCCCGCCAGGCCGTCTTGATGGCTGACTCTCGCTCGGCAGCGGAGCGCGTCGTGCCGGTCAGCGTCACGTGCCCGCCGTCCGTGGTGACCTTAATGTTGCTCGCATCGGTCTGCGCGTTACGGACCAGGGCCTTCTCGATGTCGCTGGCGATGTGGGTAGGAGAAGGGGACGACCGGTCGATCTCGATCAGGTTGGCGACGTACCGGACTCCCTTGGTGTCCTCCGCCTCCTCCATCGCGGCTTCCCGCTGGATATGAAAGCGCACCGTCCCGCGCAACTCGGCAATGCCGTCCTCCACGGAGACGCTGATGCGGCCTTTCGGAACGAGGAAGTCCTTCTCCAGGCGCTGGCGCAGATCGGCGGCAATCTGCTCGTCGGTAGGCTCGCCCAGCAAGTGGGGAGCCACCTTCACGTTGTCGATGACATTGCGTACGCCATACACCCGCCAGGCGGCCAACTCGACCGCGCGGCGGGTGCCGTAGGAGTCGGCGATGCCATCGAGAGTGACCACGCCATCGTACACGATCACGGCGATGTCGTTGGCAGTGACGGCGGGGTCGTAGGCCATCTCTTCGAGAACGCGGTCTCGAATTTGTACGTCATTGATAACTGTGGTTGTCATGAGCTTTCTCCTTTCCTGTTGTCTGACTCCATGCTACTGTAGCGCTCTCCCCAAACTCTCCTAGTTAGCTGGTGTGTTCCCCGGAGCGGCGCATTTTGTGCCGGGCCAGCCCCAGCATCATCTCCCACGCGTCGAGGGCGGCATTGATGAGTATCAGGATGACAACCGGCACCATCCCATACAGGTAGGCTGTCGTGCCGGCCAATAGGTGCGCGGCGATCCAGATCACTCCGATGCCCGTTAAGAGCGGAAGCGCAACGGGGCGTATGATTTGATCCATAAAGATCTGCCATCCATCCACGCGCTTCAGCTCTCTCATCACAGCGTGCCCTTCCAGGATCGTTTGCAGCATATCCACCACGCCCAGAATCAGCAGCGGCCAGCCCAGCCCCGGCGGATCCTCGTTGGGAATGAGAAACGCCAGAGAGATGACCACGACCAGGATGAAGCTGGAAAAGGTGCGACGCGCCAGGGTAAAGATCGCCGAGATTCCTGCCTCGCCGACAAGATCGAGGTGGAGCGAGACCGCGACGAAGATCAAACCGACGAGAGTGGCGGATGTTGAGCCGGCCAGCATATAGAAGTCATGCCAGCCGGCAACGGTCGATGAAAAAGAAGCATGCATGGCGTCCTCTGCGCTCCGGTCCGCTTAAGAGGAGGGATTAAGCCTCATCGAGCGCCTTCTTAGCCTGTTCCTCGATGAGCTCTCCGCTCTCTTCCTCGATCTGGCCTTCCGCCTGCTTGCGCAGCCCGGCGGCTTGCATTTTCGGCTTGCCGGTCAGCCGGCCGAAAGCCTCTTCCGTCAGACCTGCCGCTTGCTTGAGCTTTCCCTCCAGCCGCTGCTTCTTGCCCACGAAGAGGGCTTGCGCGCTCCGTGTCTCTCCATCTGAGTTGTTGGTCTTATCGTCTTCCATCGATTTTACTCCTCGTGAAGGAAAGGGATCAGAACCGAAAATAGTCGGTCTGGATCCCGGTATTGGGTTGAAAGTCCGAGTAGCGGGTGATCTGCGCCTGCTTGCCCTTCACCCACCGGCTGTTCTCTAGTAGAGAAAAGTCGTTCGGCGCAAAAGCATACTCCCAGGTCGTATCTCCCGAATGGATCTCCAGGCGGTAGGCGTTGGCATCCGCCGTCATCGTGGCGGCAGCGCCTTCTTTGATCTGCTCTTGAACGCGAGCAAGCATGGACGGAAAGTCCATCTGATAGAAAGGAATGCCCTCAGCATCCCTAAGGCGCTTCTCGTTGCGGTCGATTTTAAACGCCCTCTTGCCGAGAGGGCCATGGCCCAGCCGTCCCTTAATGTCGCCGTTGGGCTGGACGGAGGCCTGTCCGATGGGGGTATCGATGCGGACCAGGTTGGGCCGCTTATAAACGATCTTGAGACGTAGACTCCGGCCCCCGAACGTGGTCGTTGCGTTCACAGTGTAGTCCTGCAGGCTCGCGGTAGCGCTCTGCAGGCGGGCGAGAAGCTCCTTGACGTTGGCCGGTTTAGGTCTGGCAGCCTCCTGGCCGCATACGGCTAACACGCCGCCTACCGTCAGAAGCGCCAGAAGAGATAGGGTCGGGATCGCTTTGAACATAGCGTTAACCTCCTTGAGAATGTTCTGGACTAACTTGCCAGCCGCTTACGCAGCATGGAGCGGGCACGCCAGATACGGGACTTGACCGTGCCGATGGAGATGCCCTGGGTCGCCGCTGTCTGCTCATAAGAATAGCCTTTCAGATGCATCGTTAGAGTCGTGCGCAGATAGGCCGGCAGATGTTGTAGGTCGCAACCGATACGCTCTACAGCCGCCAGGTCCAGGCAGTGCGCTTCCGGAGTAGGGCCGGGATCGGCAAGCTCATAACCGGAGATCGAGCCATCTTCAAACTGCGGTGGATCATCCAGACTGAGCGTAGGGCTATGACGGGAGCGCAGCGTGGTATCGAGAAAGAGATTATGGGCGATGCGGGTGATCCAGGCAGCAAAGGAAGAGTCTTCTCGAAAGGTGTCCAGGCGCTCGTAGATGCGAAACAGCGTCTGAGCCGTGATATCTTCGGCATCGGCCCGGTTGTGGCAGAGAGACCAGGCATAGCGAAAGAGATACTGCTGATACCGGTCCAGGAGCGCATCCCAGGCAGGTCCGTTTCCGGCTTTGCAGTAGGCGATGAGACGGTCATCGCTGAGATGCCGCCAACGCGGGCTACGCGCTGCCCGTTGCGCAGGCGAACGGGGGCAGTCCTCGATCCAGTCATGTCCGTTCGAGATCGAACAGGTTGTCATCACGAACCCCTCCTTCGCTAGATAACTCTATTGTCGCAGAGCACTCTCCCCAAACTCTCCAAGTTAGCAGACCGGACTCGTTGCCGCAACAAAATTTAGCGCCCGTCTTATCATTCTTCCTGATGAAAAATTTAATGCAATTGGCAAATGGCAGAGGGCGTAAAATAAGATGTAAGAAACTTCTCGACCCAGACCAACACGATCCTTTCCGCCACGAGCTGCCTTTTAGGACAGCGTTGTCGCAGGGAAGCAGGCACGGACATGTGGAGCATTCAGTTACTGGGCCGGCTGGCGGCACACAGTCCCCAGCGCCACCTCAACCGCTTTAGAACCCAGAAGGCCGCCTCCCTGCTGGCCTATCTGGCTTTTTATCCCACGCCCCAGCCCCGCGAGACCCTCCTGGACAGGTTCTGGCCCGATCTGGATATGGAGACGGGCCGCCATTCCCTCAGCAAGGCTCTTTCCTTCATTCGCCATCTGCTCGAGCCTCCCGGCGTGCCTCCCGGCGCCGTGCTCCTGGCCGACCGCTATTGTGTGCAGTTCAATCCTGCTGCGCTGACAACGGATGTGGCTGCTTTCGAGCAGGCGGTGCATGGGGCCGAGCAGAAGGGGATCAGCCAGGAGGAGCGGCAGGCTTTGCTGGAGGCGGCGGCAACGCTCTATCAAGGGCCTTTATTGCCCGGCTTTTATGACGAATGGATCCCTTCGGAGGCGTTGCGGCTGGAAAGCCTGTTCGTGCAGGTGGTCGTTGCGCTCGTTCCTCAACTGCTCGAGGCGGGGCAGGTGTCTTCTGCCCTGGCGCATGCCCAGCAAGCCATCACGTACAGTCCTCTCAATGAAGAGGCCATGCAGGTATGGATGCAGGCGCTTGCCGCCTCCGGCCAACCGGACAAGGCTCTAAGAGGGTATCGGGCGTTCGCAAAGCGGCTGCAGGAGGAGATGGACATCCAGCCTTCCGAGGAGCTTCAAAGCCTGGCGGGCCAGTTGGCACAAGGCGGCTTGCAGAAGACTTTTTCCGCTTTGTCGCACGGCGCCCCTTCTGTCGCAGACACGCTCCTTCCCCAACCGCCCCCTCTCCATACAACCGAGGAAGCGGGAAAAGCCGTCGTATCCGCCACCCTGCATTCCGCACCGGCAGAGCATCTGGTCGGGGGAGCGTTTCTGCTGCGCACGACCACGCGTTTCTTCGGGCGGGAAGAAGAGATGGCGCAATTGGACCGGATGCTGTCGAGCCCGCGCACGCGATTGGTGACGCTGACGGGACCGGGAGGCACCGGAAAAACGCGTCTGGCCCTCGAAGTCGCCGCGCATCTGACGGAAAAGGCAGGAGATCCGCAGCATCGCGAGACCCCGACGCGGGCCGTCTTTGTCTCCCTGGCGGAAGTAACCCATGCCGAAAGGCTTTTTGAGGCCATTCTCTGGGCGCTGGGAATCCTGCCTGACATGAGTACGACTACCATCGAGCAGCTAACGAAGGCGCTGGGCACACAGCCGTATACCCTGCTGGTTCTGGACAACTTCGAGCAGATCGTGGAGGAGGGCGCCCTTCTGGTCCGTGACCTTCTGGCCAGGATCGCCTGCGTGAAGATTCTGGTCACTTCCCGGCAGACGCTGGACCTGGAAGGAGAGCAGACATTCCATCTCTCGGCCTTGCCGGTCTCTACCGGTGTGCAGACCACCGAGGAGCTGATGGCCGTTCCCAGTGTCGCCCTGTTTGTCGATCGCGCGCAAGCGGTGCTTCCGGACTTCCAACTTACTGCCCATAATGCTGCCATCGTCGCGCAGCTGTGTGATTACCTGGAAGGACTGCCCCTGGCGATCGAGCTGGCGGCGGCGCGTGTCGCGTTGCTCTCTCCCGCGCGCATTCTAGAACAGGTACAGGATGACCGCCTCGACTTCCTGGCTACGCGACGCCGGGACGCCGCTTCTCGCCAGCGCACCCTGCGCGCGGCGCTGGATTGGAGCTATCGGTTACTGCCGGATGCCGGGCGGCGATTGCTGCGCGCGCTCTCGGTAGGCCGGGGCGGATGGATGATAGAAGCGGCGCAGGTGGTCGGCGCGCTGAACGAAGGCGAGACGCTGGAGTTGCTGACGCTGCTCAGGGACAGCTCGCTGATCGACGTGGTGGACACGGAGGACGGCCTGCGCTTCCAGATGCTGGAGACCATTCGCGAGTACGCTGCCGAACAACTGGAAACGAGCGGTGAGAAAGAGACCGTCTGCCACCGGCACGCCGTTCACTTTATCGATGTCGTGGAATCGACGGTCCCGATGCTCCTCAAACCGGAGGGTCTGCCGACGATCCGTCAGATAGGTCGGGAGCAGGCCAACTTCCGGGCAGCGCGCTCGTGGATCGAAACGCATCCGAAGGATCCGCTCCAGGGACGTTTAGGGCTGGCCTTGATCCGCGCCTGGAATGGGCTGAACTGGCAACAGTTAGCCCACTGGCTGACAGAGGTCCGGGACAGGAGCAGCGGCAATGGGGATGAGGAGACGGTGGCTAACCTGTTGTTCGCGCTCGGCGGGCTGATTGACATCTCTATGGATCCTGTCGAGGCGATGGCGCAGGTCCGCCAGATCGCAGACCTGTACGGGCAGCACGGCGAGACGGCTCACCAGGCCTGGACCCTCATCTATGTGGGCCACCTGGCCTTCGAGCGCGACCTGCCGGAAGGGCGCCGCGCTCTTGAGGAAGCGGTGACGCTTATGCGCCAGATCGGGAGCGCCGTCGGCCTTGCCAGCGCCCTGACCGCGCTTTCGCACGTGATCTGCCTTCAGGGGGAGCACGAGCGCGCGGACCTGCTCAATGCCGAAGCCTTGACTCTCTTGCAGGATCGTCAACAGACTATGGCGTACGGACAGGCGCTGTCGATCGAAGGCCACAACAGATTGATACGCGGCGATCTTGTCTGCGCGCAGGCGTATTTCGAGCAAAGCCTCGCGGTCCGCCGCCGGATCGGAGATAAGCCGGGCGTGGGGGTCGCGGTAATGGGCCTGGGCCTGGCGGATCTCGCCAGGGAGGACTTCCATGCCGCGGCGCGCCGGCAAGAAGAGGCCCTCGCTATCTATGAAGAGACCCGTTGGGACGCCAGTTTCTTTGCGGATGCGGCGCTCTGCTACCTCGGCAGAGCGCGGCTGGGGTTGGGAGAGAGCGATGCGGCCGCGGCGCTGGCCAGAAAAGCTCTGGATCGCTTTCGGCAGCGGAAATCCCGCTTCGGCTGCCAGATGTGCTTTAACCTCCTGGCAGAAATAGCCGCTGCCGGCGGTCAGGATATGCGGGCCGCTTGCCTGTTGGGCGCCGGGGAGACGGTGCGCGCGATGCTTGGATTGGCGATGTCGAAAAAAGAGCAAGAATGGGCCGGGCAGTTGCGCTCCTCTTTGATGGCGCGGCTGGGAGAAGCGCGGTTTATAGATGGATTGCAGAAGGGGGAAGCGTTGCGCGAGGACGAGGCGGTCGAAATTGCGCTGAACGGCTAACTGGGAGAGTTTGTGCAGAGTGCCGCTCCATCATGGTAATAACTCAGGATGATGGAGAGGCGTCCGCCGATGAAGATAGGCATTATCGGGGCGGGCCATATAGGCTTCGGCATGGGAAGCCTGTGGGCCGAGAAGGGACACGAGATCGGCTTCAGCTACAGCCGCAGTCCGGCGAAGTTGAAAGCCGCTGTCGCGGCAGCGGGAGGCCATGCCTGCTTCTGCACGCCCGTTGAGGCCGCTCAGTTTGGGCAGGTGGTCTTGCTGGCGATCCACTGGCCGCAAGTTCCCCAGGTCGTTTGTGAGCTCCGGCCATATATGGCAGGCAAGCCGCTTTTGACCTGCGTGATCCCCTGGAATCAGGAGCATACGGGGCTGTGCATTGGAAGGAATCATTCCGCAGCGGAAGAGATCGCCCGCCTGGCCCCCGAAGCCCATGTTGTGGAAGCGTTGCCACTTCTTGCCGATGGATTGTATGCCCCCTCCCGTCTGTTTGCGCAGGAAAGAGCCACGTTGTTTTACTGTGGCAACGAGGCTTCCGCCAAGGAAGTCGCGGCCTTCCTGCTGGAAGAGCTGGATATGCAGACGATGGATGCCGGAAACCTGACGAGCGCGCGTCTGCTGGAACCGACGGCGGCCCTGCTCTGGGAGTTGGCAATCGGAATGGGAGTAGGTACGGAAATCGCTCTGAAGCTTTTAATGCGCTAATAGGCAGGCCTGGCAAAACTTGGCAGGAAGCCACTATAGAGGCGCTTGCCTATCTAGCCCTAAGAACCAGTTTCCCTGAGTCTGGAGGCATCAGGATAACAATGAGCAGGATGAAAAAGCAAAAACCGTTTTCTTATGCATTGACCGACAAGCGCGTAGTCATCATAGAAGATGAAGGCATCTCCCAAACTTATCTAAGCCGCATCCTGCGCCAGCATGGGCTTATCATCGCCGGCCAGGCTTATAATGGCCTGGAAGGCGTTCATGTGGTGCTCAGAGAGCGCCCGGACATTGTCTTGATGGATCTTCAGATGCCCGTCCTCAACGGAGTGGAAGCGGCGCAGCGTATCCTGGCCGTCTATCCCGTCTGTATTGTTTTTTTGACGGCTCATACGGAGACTTTCACCTGGGAGCAGGCCGAGCAAGTGGGCGCCTACGGCTATATCCAAAAACCTGCAGACCGGATTACCCTGCTGGATTCTCTTCTGAGAGCCTATCAGACATTCCAAGCGAAAATCCAAAATCAAAAGGAGTAATTCTTATCAACTCGGTTCGTGCCACGATAGGACACCCAAGAAGCCTAAATTATCCCCACCTATGAAAAAGAGGCTGTCCGCTTCCTAAGGGGCATTTAAGATGAATTCGATTCTCGATAAAAGAGAAGCAAAATGGTGGATAGCAGGCTATTATTCACCTTATTAATTACAAGTGTTTGCTCGCTTTATATGCTTGGTAGCCGATTGAACAGTATGTTGGTTATTGTCGATATTGGTTTGACTAAGAGCACATTTTCAGGTAGACTCATTTGTACACACGTATCCTTGCATATCAACGCTAATGACGAAATAATCTATGGATTGCGTGTGAGGAGTAACCAGCAGTCCTACAATGGTTAAGCAAAAACATAACCAAGCTCCTGGTCTAGGAGAGCGTTACGCAAGGCTAGGATATGGTGCTCAGGACCGTTTGGCGGCGAGTTTAATTCTCGATGCTCTGCAATCTTCCGGCTTCAGGTCAGTTCGCTTGGCTGATTTGGAGGGAGGAAAGGCAGACGATTTTGTGCTCGTCTGGGAAAGAAATATCTGTGGAAATTCCGTTAAATGGACTAGCACTCAAGCTCCTCTCACTTGGGCGGATCTATGCGGTGCAAGCGATCCGCTTATTCCTCAATTAGTAGATGGCTGGACAGCACTGCGGATCCGTTGGCCGGAAAAGACCGTGCGGGTCTATCTTCGAACGAATCGTGTTGCTTCGAGTACTATACGCTCAAATCAATTGGTGCCTAACTATAGTCTCGAAATGTTCCTCACTGAGACCTGGGAAGCAGTTCGGCGTAGTGATACTAGTATTGATACCCAAGGTAATCCTGCTTGGAAGTTGCTTCAGGAGTGTAGTGGTCTTGATGAAAGGCTATTTTGTGAGTTTGTCGCTAGCTGCTTTATTGTGACAAGTGTGCAATCTCCCAACCATCCGTATCCTGAGAGCTTGGATGCTGAACAATGGCAACGCGAGTTTAATCTTCTCAGGCAGGCTATCAATGATTGGGTTGAGAAAAATCCCACGCAAGATGAGTTCACTGCAGAAGATATTCGTCGCGCTATTGGCACAAATGCATATCACCTTCGGTGGAATCATCGCTTCCCTGAACCGGAAATTGGGTATGAGGAAAACGAGCGAGCTGTATACTCCTTAAGGAATGCCGTCAGCAACCATGATCAGGGATACCTTTTTCTCCTTGGGCCTGCTGGAGCAGGAAAATCGACACTTGCTCAGAAGGTGATCGAAGACGAATTATTCGGTATCCCATATTTTGCATACCTGCCTGCGGGGCAGGGAGATGTTAGGACACGCGGCGAAGGTCTTACATTTTACAAGTACTTAATTACTATTTTAGATCAGTGGGAGTCTGTTCGCAAGGCGCATGGCGTTTCTGATCTTGCACAAGCAAAAGAAGCACTTACCAGACATATGGAGCGGATTAGAGACCGTTATCGAGCTACCGGTCGCAAGACTATAATATTGATTGATGGCGTTGATCATATTACTCGTGAAGAGGGACTTGATCATCCGCTTTATAGGGAGTTACCTCTTCCGGAAGAACTTCCGGAAGGATGCCTAATTCTAATTAGTACGCAACCTCAAGCACTCAATCAACTAAGGCCTCCACTTCAATATCAAGCCAAGGACTCATCTCGTGTAATAAACGTGGTTCCACTAAACACCGATGCTATCTATCGATGCCTCTCTTCAGCGCGTATCGGTAGATCATTATCACCGGAGGAGAAAGCAGATATCTGTAGATTATGTGGTGGTAATCCACTCATTCTCACATTCATCATCAAGGCGATACGCTCTGCGCTGGAGGTCAGTCTTCATAAAATAATCGACCAAATCGGTATATTTGCTGGTGATATAGAGAAATACTATTTTGAGCGCTTCCGGCAACTCCTAGATGAGCCAAACATAAAGCGCTTGTTAGGACTCCTGTGCCGCATACGTGGCAGGGCGCAATTAACATGGCTACAAACTTGGCCCGAGTGGGAGGAGTTCGAGCGTCTGCATCGTTTCCATGTTGATGCCTTCCTTCAGTTCGATGATGGGTGGGTAAACTTTGCGCATAATAGTCTCATTTCCTTTTTGGTACGGCAAACGCAGTCTGATTTACCCGGTTGCGATTATAAGATAATTGAAAAGAAGTACTATGATGAGTTAGCAGCCCGTTGTCCAAAAGGTTCCTGTGCGCAGCAGTTAGCGCGAGATCGTTTGTACTATCAAGTAATGGCGGATAACCACAATGAGGTTCTTGACACCGCTACCATCGAATGGTTCCGAGAAGGTGCAGAGGCATTTGTACCGTTCAACGAGTTATTATCTCTTATTAGCATGTGTTATCGTTCATGTGTCGCCAAAGATAAAAGAGGGGCACTCCTATGTTTGCTCGCTTCAGCGAAAGAGATCGAGCAAAGATCATCAACTATAGAAGGGCATATACTCGCCCAGCATTTCCTTGACCTCGACCAACCTGATAGAGCGCTCGAACATATTATAAATGGCTCGCAGCTTCTGATCCAACAACATGAAGCTTTAATATTCTGCATTGATCTTGCTCGGTACTCCGAGGAATCAGGAAATGAGCGATTAATGAGAAAGGCATGGAATATATTCGACCTTGCTAAGCCAGCACATTTGATGTTTACTGGAGAGCCGATCGATACTCATCGATCTCACGATTATCAAAATATACTAGCCGCATGGACTGTGGCCTCTGTATACTTCCTTCCAATCGACCAGACGCTCCAAATTATTAATAATCTAGAGTTCAACGGCTTGAATGAGAGATTGGACGAGACAGCCGGCGATATCCGTGCATTTCTATTGTACAAGTTACTTGATTCCCTTTTAGCATCTAAAAGGGAAAGCGACTGTAAGATTGTCATTGCCGCTATAGATCAGATAGGAGAAAGCGAATGGGCATTATATGCCAGAATACGGCTAATTGAATATCGCCAAGACCAAGGGGATGTTTCTCTTGAAGAATTAGATGAGCTACGAAAGATAGTGGATTTTCGGAGTTTGCCTGAAGATGCGAGACTGCTGCTAGCTAGATATCTTTTTCGTGCTGGCCTTTCAGATGAAGCAAGCGACTTGGTTGCCACACTAAAATTACCAAAGGTAGTACCCTCACCTGAGAGAAGGAACTATGGGTTAACAGATATAGTATATCGAATCACCCTGGCTAGACTTCGTTCTTCTCTTGCCCTTCCATCCTTATCTATTGAGGAAGATTGGAAACGAGATGCTGAAAGTGCCGCACGCGTCGCTGTCGCTTGTGCAGAAGTGGGCGAGCTATTGGGTATTGCTGACAGAGGTGAGCCAACTCCACACGGCCTGAGGGAGCGATTCAAACATTTGTTTTCTTTTCATCTCAGGCGCCTACGTTTTCAGCCTTCCCAACATTTCCATCACTATGCGAGTGCTGCCCGTACCAAAGTCTATGACGCCATGCTTGATACTGCAAAGTTGTTTGGCGCGTCAGGGCGGAAAGCCTTGAGAGACGCATTCTTTGACATTATAAACACTCCAAGACAAGGCGTCTTGGATGCTTTCAACCGTAGACGGTTGGCTATTAGTCTGTGGCAGGTGGGTGCTATTTCGGCTGCTGAGGCGCTCGACATAATTCGTCAATCGACTGGTGGTTCGACCGATACTGACACTTCCGAGCGAACTGAGATCTGCTTTAACATTGCACAAGATCTCCATAGCTTGGGTGATAAGCAATCTGCATGTGAATGGGTTGTCAAGGCTGGTCATGCTGCTCATGGCATTGGCTATCATAAAGATTACCAGATGATTACATGGATAGAATGGCTTAACCGCTCGTTCGGTGTGGAGAAGGACGAAGCAACGCGACCTGAGATCCAACTTGCCGCTCGCGTACTTGAGGTTGCGGGCGGTGATGGGGGAACAGATGCAGCGCAAAACTTAGTTCAAATCTCCTTCCGCTGTAACCCTATTGTCGGTGTCAAACTCGGGTTGGAAATGATTGAGCGAGATCGTATAAGTCTTGCTGAGTGTCTGGAAGCTGTTATTGAAGCGGGCGCTTATCGAGGGGCGGATCCAAATTTGTTGGCTGCCATCTACGACCGAGTATATACTCTCATTGAGGTCAGGCCGAGTGGCAAACTAGGAAAGGCTATAGTTGGGGGTTGCGGCAATAATGAGCAGGCCGGTAGAGTGGCTGCGATATGCATACAAGCTGTATACGTGAACTGCCCACCCGATTACCGCCGCACTGCTGTACGTGGAGTCTACGATAGCCTTCGTAAGCGAGGGATAGATGTTCCTAACAGGGTACGCGACTTACCTCCCGATCAGGAAGATAAGGTGTCATCAAGTTGGCTCTATAAACTTTCAGATGGAAACGTTCGTTCTCTAACTGAGGTGGCATATGTTCTCTCTAAGCCCGACTGCGAGGCTGACTGGAATCCAAATCCTGAGGAGAACGAGTATTTCGCCTGGAGTGAGGCTCTTGAAAAGGTATCAATAAAGTCTTCCAAGCACTTAGACCGTATTGAGCAGTGTTTTGTTACAGGAAAGCGACGAGAACCGGCAATATTAGCAGTACTTTCTCGTACTGCGATGCAGATAAGAGATTTCGCAATAGCAGAGCGATTAGCGGTGCGCGCTCGTGAGCAGGCTCGAAATGGAAGTTGGATTAAGTGGCTGGATGGGGGCATTAAACGCGAAGTGTATCGGGCTTTAATCGAGGTAAACCAAGAATATTGGCTGCCCATAGCACGTAGTGATTTTAACAATGATTTACTTGCAGGAAGGATTAGCAACTTTTTTCTTTTGAGCGAGATTACAGCTATCTTTGATGTTCTACGTTATGAATGGCCGAATCAGGAGGCACTAAAGGCACTAACTGTTTATATAGAGGGCATGACAAAAGGTATCGAGTTGCCTCCTGTGTACGAAAGCTTGACTCCTGGTCAGGAACTTCGTTCGCCTGATGAGGCTCTATGTTGGCTTCTAGTTCAACTTTACTCTCATCCCGTAATAGCAGTCGCTGCAAATGCCAGAGTGGCAAGCATCGATTACTTGTTAAAAGGTGGTAAGGGCCTATTATGGGCTTTCGCCACCATTTCGCAAGACGATACCATAGCTCTTGAGCGTGCCCTTATAGTTTTACATGCTGTCTGTATTAAGGACAAGCAGGCCGTTGTGCCATTTATGGATTTCATCTTAAGTGCAGAAAATTCACTTAGCGTAGCTGTCCGGGCAATCGTTAGGAGAATCTGCGAAATACTCAAATGGTCTTTGCCGTCCACCAGTATCACGGAGTTGCCAACGCTGTATACTCTTGCTTTGCCTGAAGAGGATGGTGAATATAGAGCCTTGTTGCATCAGGGAGCTGAGGAAATACCAGGAAGAAGCTTAGGTATCACTATCGAGATGTATGGATGGATATTGGAACATGCCGCTCAAGTTTCATCCTTGCCTTTTATCAATTTATCTACTCGTGCTCGACAGATCTATTCCCTTATTGAAAGCACGCATTCCTGGTCTAGGGACAAGGAGGCTAAGGTGAATCATTGGAAGAATGCTGTGCCCGTTCGTAGCTATTTGCGACCGCGTGCATTAGTTGGGAGAGAGACAGTAATGCGTATCCTTAACGAACTGGTTTGTGCTGGCCGTCTTGGTGACGATATTTTTAGGGCTTATGACGACATTGTGCCTATTTACGATCCTCACCTGGAAAGCGAACACCCGAACGAACGTCCTGAAGAGATAAAAGGTATTACTGTCGAAGATCACTTCACGGATTGGAAAAGCTGGGTAGGGTCTATTTAACGAGAAGATCTTATGCTAATTCCGACCAGGGTAGGGGAGCGCGTTTTGCTAGCTATGAATTCGATCTTTCGCAGACCTGACTGGCGCTGGCCTAAGGAGGAATTAGTAGCTGGCCCCATCCCTAATTACGTTTTGATTGATAGTATTTCGGCGGTCGATAAAATAATACAAATTGAGAACAGAATAACTTGGGAGGAATATAAGCACTGTGAAGTGGGTTATGATGTTGCAGTTCTGAGGAATGCACCATACGAAATTACCACGCCGGCTGGGGGATGGATAGCTCTCAATCCGACTATTGGTAAACATCTTGGTTGGAGACTTTCTGACAAAGGAATTTTCAGTTGGGTAAATGCGAGCGATGAAATTATGGTCGAGAGTATATGGTGGCGTGATGGGTGGACCGAAATGAGGCCGCCACATTCATTCCATACGTTAGGAGAGGGCTGGCTTATATTATGTTCTCCCGATGCATATCGAGCAGTAGTTAGCCAGATAAACTCAAGCAGAATGGTTATCGGAGTTCGTAGAGAGAGCACTGTAGAGGATAGCGAAGGAGATAGCCGGAAGATCGAGCATTGGATGCTGACCGAACGGGAACTCTAACGATTTGAGTGTGCGGATGTTACCTGACGGCCGACCGTCATGCCACCGGAGAACACGTGTGTTGAGGGCAAGACGGGCCATCCAACCGCGTATCTGCTCTTCATAGGTCACAATCGCCGTGGCAATCTCGCCGGGAGCGATAGCGCGAAGACGTTCTCGAATACGTTGGCCCTCTGCCCCGCCCCGCTACAGAAGACTCATGTGATCCGTATCGAGCAGATACATCAGGACACATCCTCATCATCCTTCGGACGCAAAGACACGCGGTATTCATGTCCGAGCCTCATGGCCTCATCATAGGCTTCGCTATTAGCGAACGTGCCGAAAATCTGTTCCCACCAGGGGGCATTCGTCTGCGAAGGATTTGTCTCCAACTGTTGTTTGATCTGCTCTAACTCTTTTTCGATGGCAGTTAGACGTTCTTCAATGGAAGGCGCTGGCATGGCAATCCACCTCCATTCATAGGGCTGAGGGTATTATACCTTAGTCGGGATGGGAAGCAGAAGCCACGGACTGGAGCGATCAGGTGGGATTCCGTTTTCATAAGTGTCCCTCACAAACAGCAGACGCGTCGGCGCAGCCCCGGCTCTTCAATCGCGGTTGCGTCCAATTTGCTCGCGCCGAGGAAGGTGACAAACCGCGCAAATCCCCGCGCCAATGCCTCCGCGAAACTCGCCTCGTTGCCTAGCGCCTTATCCTCCAGCCAGAAACCCAGGACGACGAAGGTGTTGGTCGTCCGATCGAGCTTGCTGTCGAAGCGCCCTACCAGCCGGTCGCCCCACAGGATCGGAAGCGCGTAGTATCCATATTTGCGCTGAGGCTCCGGTTTGTATACCTCCCAGACGTAATCGAAGCCGAAGAGGACCTTCGCTCTCCCCCGCGCGCTGACATTGTCGAGCGGGGCCAGGAAGACCACTTCTTCCTCTGTAGTCGATTCGAGGGGTTTCCACGCGTCCGGAATGCGGCCCGCGTTCAGCTCGCGCAGAGTCGCAGCGTCGCTGCCCAGCGCGTAGTGCATCGCCTTCCAGCCTTCCACGCGCACTTCGACGATGTCGCCGCTGGAGAGCATCTCCTCCGTCAGCCGCTTTCCGATGCCGGTCGGATCTCCGCGCCGGTACGAATCCGCCGAACGGTTCAGCCGCGACAGCCCGCTGAAGGCGATCTCCTTTTTGATGAGAAAGCGGTCGGCCTCGACCTCCTCGCTCTCGTGGATCAGGTGCGCCGGCGCTACCCTTTCGGTGAGCGCATAGACGCGCTCGAATCGCTCGCGGTGATGCGTCATCACCTCCCCAGTGATCCACAGATAGTAGAGAGCCAGCGCGCTGTCCTTGCGGCCGCGATAGCTTGCGGTGCGCGTGCGCGTTGCCATCTCAAAGTCGCGGTTGCTCACCTCGCCCCGTTCGCGCAGGATCTCCCGCATTTCCGCGATGGCCTCGGCATGGTCCATTGCAATAGCCCGAATCCGTGCGTTGCTGTCCCGCTCGCGTCGCATGACCACGCGCCAGTGTGGCAGCTCCTCCATCGGCCGCACGGCCAACCAGGCGCCCCAATCGAAGAACTTGCGCTGCTGGTAGGCCAGATCCTCCCACATGCCGGGCGTATATTCGAGTACGCGGCCATACAGCTTGATATCATGGCTGCGAGCGATGATCTGCAGCGGGTCGAGCTGCAGGTATTCCATCGCGCACATGGCGTGTTCTGTGCCCACGCTACCGCGCCAGCGCCGGCCCGGCCATAACCCCTGCTTGCCCAATATGAACCGCCGGGCAACGTCCTGCGAGATTTCTATCGATGCGCTGTGCGTCTTCATTGTTCGCAATGGTTGGACAACCCAAAAACGAATTCCTGCGAAGCAGACCAGGTGGTCAGGTCCAACTCGAAAACCTCTCCGGACGGTGGAGAGAGATGGTCGATAGCGTCAACGCGATCGCTCAGGTTGCCACTGTTTGAGGCTGAGAGATTAACGTGTCCGGCAGGCTTCTGTTGGGGGCAAGCGTCATGTCAACTGCTACGGCAGACCGGAATGGCTCGCGCGGCCTACCATTGGGGACGAAGCAGATTCTTAAAAGGTGGCGACCGCTTCGGACTGTCCGCTCGATACCGTATTTTCCCTATAGTTAGAAGCCATCTCAGCCGATACTACAACGGATTTTGTGGCTATTGCAGTACCTGCCATACGGAGCGTATTGACGGCTCTCTTACGCTATCCGTCTATCGCCGACCCCACTACGGTGGGAATATTTCGAAGATCAGCACGCATTCAGCATGAACAGATCAAAGAAGGTCCCAGAAAAGCAACCCGATCCTCCTGAAGCGCACGCATTCAAAGCGGAGCGAGATCGTCTCCTGCAAGAGAATGCCCGGCTGAAAGCGGAGCTGCAGCGCGCGCTGAAACGCCGCCGCCGGCTGATCGAGATTTCCGCCGCGATCAACGCCAGCATCGCGTTGAATCAGATCCTGCGCCTGGTACGGGATACTGTGGTCGAGGCCTGCGGTTTCGATCGGGCCGGCGTGTTTCTGTACGACGCAGACACGGGAATGGCCCAGGGCACCTGGGGGACGGACCGGCAGGGGAATGTGCAAGACATCCACCACGAACGGTTTCCCGTCGAGAAGCAGGGGAAGGGCTCCATTTCCCGCGCCATTCGTGGCAAAAAGCCTTATGTGCTTGTGGAAGACTACTCGGCATTCGATTTCATTCATCCGGACCATCCGATGTATGGCGTTCACGCGCATGCGGCCGTTCCGTTGCGCGCGAATGGGAAGACGATGGGGGCGATCACCGTAGATAACTTCCTGCGGGACGCGCCCATCACGCAGGAGGATCTGGAAGGGCTTCTGCCCTTTGCCGAGCAGGCCGCGATAGCCATCCAAAACGCCTGTCTGCTGGAAGAGCGGGAGCGCATCGTCAAGCAGCAGCAGCGTCTGATGCAGTTATCGGCGGCGATCACGGCCAACCAGGATTTGGAAGTGATCTTCCGGATGGTCCGCGATGCGGCCAAGGAGTTCGGTGGGTTCGACCGGGCCGGTGTCTGGACGCTGGAGAACGGCTGCCTGTGCGGCACCTGGGGAACGAGCGAAACCGGCGAGACACTCGACGAGCGCGACCAGCGCATCCCGATAAATGAGTGGTCGGAAGCGACGCGAGAGCTGGTCACCATGAGAAAACCCTTCGTGATCACGACCCTGGAGGAAGATACTCCGGACGGGGGGACGCGTCCGAGTGATATTCCCCGCGCCATCATCGCCTTACAGGCGGGCGAAGACTTTGTGGGTACGCTCAGTGTCGATACGCTGCTCTCCCGCCGCCCGATCACGCCGGAAAAGCTGCAGCCGCTGCTCACTTTTGCGGAGCAGGCCGCCGTTGCGATCATCAATGCCCGCCTGATGGACGAGCGGAAACGGCACCTGGAGCGCCAGCGCCGCCTGGCCAGCCTGGCGGCGGCGATCAGCGCGAGTACCTCTTTGAAGGATGTGCTGCGCATGGTGCGCGATGCTGTCGTAGAAGCCGGGGGCTTCGACCGGGCCGGCGTCTTCCTGTACGACCAGGAGACGGATATCGTTCAAGGCTCCTGGGGCACCGATCGAAACGGAGAGCCGGAGGATATTTCGTTCAATCACTACGTTCTTGGCGACGATCTTCACGATCCGTTTACACGCGCCATGCGTACCGGAGAACCCTATATCATCATCGAGGACCTGACCGCGCAGTTTCAGTTCTCCCCGGAAGATGAGATGTATGGAGTCCATGCCAACGCAGCAGTACCCCTGCGCTCCGGCGGCGAAGTGGTCGGCCTCATCGCGGTCGATAACCTGTTTCGCGACGCGCCGATCACGTCTGCGGACGTCGAAGGGCTGTTGCCCTTCGCCGAGCAGGCGGCCGTCGCCATCCAGAACGCGCGGCTATATGCGGCGGCCCAGCAGGAGCTAGCGGAACGGCAGCGCGCCGAGGAGGCGCTGCGCCGGCAGGCGGTGGAGCTGGCGCAGACGCGCGACCAGGCGCTGGAGGCCACGCGCGCCAAGAGCGAGTTCCTGGCCAACATGAGCCATGAGATCCGTACCCCCATGAACGGGATCATCGGCATGACCGGGCTGCTGCTGGAAACGCTGCTCGACGCGGAGCAGAGGGAGTATACCGAGACCATCCGCAGCAGCGCCGACGCCCTGCTGACAGTCATCAATGACGTGCTCGACTTCTCCAAGATCGAAGCCGGCAAGATGAGCATCGACTGCGTTGACTTCAGCCTGCGCGCCGTGATGGAAGAGGTCGCCGACCTGCTGGCGCCTCGCGCTCAGGAGAAACATCTGGAGCTGACCTGCCTGGTCCCGCCCCGCTTCCCCGAGCGCTTGAAGGGCGATCCGGTGCGCCTGCGGCAGGTACTGACCAACCTGGTCGGCAACGCCATCAAGTTCACCCACGAGGGCGAAGTGACGCTGGAAGTCCGCCTGTTGCGCCAGACCCGGACGCACGCGCACATCTGCCTGGAGGTACGCGACACGGGAATCGGCATCCCCAAGAAGCGTCACGCCGCCATCTTCGACAGCTTCACCCAGGCCGACGGCTCGACAACCCGCCGTTACGGAGGGACGGGACTGGGTCTGACGATCTCCCGCCAACTGGTCGCGCTGATGGGGGGTCGCATCAGCGTGGAAAGCGAAGTGAGGAAAGGCAGCGCCTTCCGGGTCGAGCTGGACCTGCCCAAACAGACACAGTCTCGAGAACCCATCCGCGTGCCCGGCACCCTCAAAGGGATGCGCGTCCTGATCGTGGACGACAACGCGACCAACCGGCGCATCCTGCGGGAACAGTTGAAGGCCTGGGGATGCCAGCCGGAGGAAGTGACCGGCGGCAAAGAGGCGCTGGAGCTCCTGCGAGCAAACGCGGGCGCGCGCTCGTTCGGCCTGGTGGTGCTGGACCTGCAGATGCCGGAGATGGATGGCGAGGAGACGATGCGCGCCATCCGGTCCGAGGCGCTGTTTGCGGACCTGCCCCTCTTGCTGCTGACCTCCATCTGCTCGCGGGCCTCCCTGGGGGAGATGCGCGCCAAAGGGTTCAATGCGGTCCTGACCAAGCCGGTGCGGCAATCGCATCTGCTCGAGACGATCATGGAGGTGCTGGGCTATAGCCTTCCCGATTCGGAGCCACGCCTGGCGGCTTCGCTTGCGCCGGGCGAGCCGGCGGGCTTGCACCTGAGCGTCCTGCTGGCGGAGGACAACATCGTCAATCGAAAGGTGGCTCTGCGCCTTCTGGAGCGCTGGGGATGCCGGACACACTCCGTCGCCAATGGCAAAGAGGCTCTGGCGGCCTGGGAGCGGAAATCCTTCGATCTGATTCTCATGGACGTGCAGATGCCGGAGATGGACGGTCTGGAAGCCACCGCCGCGATCCGCCAGAAGGAGCAGGAGACCGGCCGGCATATTCCCATCCTGGCGATGACCGCCCATGCTCTGGAAGGCGACCGGGAGCGCTGTCTGGCAGCCGGAATGGACGACTACGTTCCCAAGCCCATCGATCCGGAGGGGTTGTTCGCCATGCTGACGCGCTACATCGTCCCTACGGGCGCAAAGCCGGCGCGCGATCTAGAGACGCCTGGCAGTCCTCCTCTGGCCGTGCTGGACCGCGAGCGGTTGGAACACGTCTGCGGCGCGGACCCGGAGTTCGCGCGGGAGGTGGTGGGTGTGTTCGCGCAGGCGACCGCGCAGTCGCTGACGGAAATCCGTGCGGCGCTGACCGCTGGAGACAGCGCCCTGCTGGAGCGGCTGGCGCACAGCCTCAAAGGCTCCTGCCGCACGCTGGGCGCCGCGCTGCTGGGGGAAATCTGCGCGCAGGTAGAAGCCAGAGGTAAAGCCGGCGATATACCAGGAGCCGAGTTGTTGGTTGCTTCGGCGGAAGAGGCATTCGCGCAGCTTCAGAACGCGCTGGAGGGTATTCAGCGAAGGAGGGCGGCATGAAGGTTCTGATCGCGGAAGATGATCGCGTTTCGGCCATGGTGCTGAGAAAGACTCTGGAGCGGCTGGGGCACGAGGTGACGGTCGCCGCTGACGGCAAACAAGCCTGGGAGTGCCTGAAACGAACGTACATGCCGCTGGTCATCACCGACTGGATGATGCCGGATATAGATGGGCTGGAGCTATGCCGGCGTGTACGGTCTCTATCCCGGCAGCCCTATACCTATGTGATGCTGCTGACGGCCAGGGATCAGCGCGCGGATCGGCTGGAAGGGCTGGGCGCCGGGGCGGATGATTTCCTCATCAAGCCGCTCGATCCGGACGAGCTGACCGCGAGGCTGAAGACGGCGGAGCGCATTCTCGATATGCAGGCCGAGCTGCGAGGCCTGCATGAGGATCTGGAGCAACAGAACCGGCAGTTGGCCGATATGATGGACTACCTGAAGGTAGCCAATCATCGGTTTGGGGAGCTGTTCAATGGGATGCCCATTCCCTGCTTTACCTACGATGCGGAGGGCCGAATCCAGGAGTGGAACCGCGCTTTCGAAACCCTTTTCGACCTCACCGCAAAGCAGATTCTCCACCGCTTTATCTGGCAGACACTCGATTGCAGCGGGTCCAAAGAAGAGATCCAGGACATCGTCCGGCGCGTCTTTGCGGGAGAAGCTTTTACCGGGCTGGAACGCTCTTACCAGCGAGCCGATGGCACCGTCACCGAAGTGGAGTGGACCACCTTCCCGGCCTTAACGCCAGAGGGGCGTGTGGTGGGCAGCATCAGCGCCGCTGTCGATGTGAGCCAGCGCAAGCGCTACGAGCGGGAACTGGAGGCTCAGATGCGTCTGCTGACCGAATCGCAGAGGGAGCTGGAGATGGCCAACACCAAGCTCCGCGATCTGGTCGCCCAAGACGGACTGACCGGCCTCTTCAATCACCGCGCTTTCCACGAGCGGCTGGAAACCGAATTTACCCGCGCGCATCGCTATGAAGCCCCTCTTTCCCTGGTGCTGCTGGACCTGGATAAGTTCAAGGGCTACAACGATAGTTTTGGACACCTGGAAGGCGATGGAGCGCTGCGGCGGGTGGCGGCGCTGCTGCTAGCCAACGTGCGCGTCGTGGATGTGGTCGCGCGTTATGGCGGGGAGGAGTTTGCCATCCTGCTGCCCCAGTCTTGCAAAGAGGAAGCCCTCCGCGCCGCCGAGCGAATGCGAAAGGCGATCGAGACGGCGGACTGGTCGCTGCGGTCGATGACCGGCAGCTTCGGCGTCAGCACCCTGTCATCACAGGCGCAGGACTATCGCCAGCTTCTGCGGGAAGCCGACGAGGCGCTCTACTACTCCAAATCCCAGGGCCGCAACACCGTCTCTCACTTCGACGACCTCCATTCCCTTGCCGACGCCGCTTAGCTACCTCTACTCTTACTTGCACGAGGATGTGAATTAGATCACACCATGCCTGTGGAGTAATTCGCTTCCCAAAATATGTTTCCGGTATTACAATTAAAGAGGCCGATCGCCTGCGGCGGGTTTGCATTACGACCCGCCGGGTTAGCTCATCTCTGCGCTTGTCTATCTCTGAAAGGAGAACAACTCATGCCGGATATTCAACATTTCGTGGTGCTTATGCTGGAAAACCGCTCCTTCGACCATCTTTTTGGTTTTAGAAACAACGTCAACGGGTTGACGGGAAACGAGACGAATCTGCTTAATCCTGCGCAACCTCAATCCGGTGCAAATCCGGCCTTTCCGGTCGGAAATGGCCAGCCGTTCGCCGTTGGCGCCGGGCAGGGTCCTTCCCATTCGCTAAAAGGAGTGAACATTCAGATCTTTTCCGATCCAAAAGGTCCCAACAATGGCGCGGCCGCGGCGAATCAGGGATTCGTCAAAGACTACGTTAGCTCCCTGTTCCAGGATGGGATCCGCCAGCCGACCAATGATCAAATAGGGATCGTTATGCAGTCGTTGTCTCCCGACAAGGTTCCTGCTTTTACCGCCCTGGCAAATGCGTTTGGTGTCTGCGATAACTGGTACTGCGAAGTTCCGGGACCGACCATGCCCAACCGCATGTATATGCACATGGCCACTTCCGGAGGCTTTGCGCATAATGTTTGGGACCATCCGTTCGATTTTGACACGATCTATAACCGTCTGCAAGATGGGGGCAAAAGCTGGGCAGTTTACGATCACGATCAAAACGAGGTCCGGCAGTGTACGAAGGCCAATGCAATCGCCACCGCAGACAGCTTCCGGGATTTTGTATCGCGGTTTGCGCAAGATTGTGCCAGTGGCGCGCTGCCCAACTACTCGTTCATCATTCCCCGCTTCTTTGCGAAGGATGGACCGGTCAACTCCATGCATGGCCCTTTCGACGTACGGCCTGCCGACAAGTTGGTTGCCGACGTCTACAATGCATTACGCGCGAACGACGCCATCTGGCAAAAATGCGTGCTCATAGTGACCACAGACGAGCATGGAGGCTTTTACGATCATGTCATTCCCCCATCCGATGGCGTGCCCAATCCCGATAAAATCAATTCCCCGCCGCCCGGAGATAACGCCTCTTTCGTTCCGCCGTTCCAATTCGACCGCCTGGGTTTGCGTGTTCCGACCCTTCTGGTCTCTCCCTGGATCGCTCAAGGAACGATTCATAAGCGTCTCCAGCATACCTCCGTACTGGCTACGGTAAAGCTTCTCTATGGGCTGGGTGACTTCTTAACCAACCGAGACGCAAGCGCGGCCACCTTCGAGGACCAGTTCCAGGCCACGCCGCGTACGGATACGCCGCAGAGTATTAATGTGCCGCAAGACGACATTGGCGAGGCCGGAGCGAATGAAGCAGAACTGCCACTCGACTCCCTGCAGCAAGAGATGTTGATTGGCATCGACAGCCTGACCGAGGATGCATCGCCTCCAAGTCTGATGACCAGCTCCATTCTGACACTGCCGGCAACCCAGCGGGAAGCTGCAGAATTCATCCGCGCGCGGCTTGATGCGAAATTTGGGCGCAGAGGTTAGAGAGTACGCTTCGCAAAAGCGCGCCGGTGCGCACAAGTGAGCGGACAGAATATTACCGAGGAAAAGCAGTGGGGTACGCTAGGTCTGGTCGGGTCCGTGCAAAATGCTTGGACGGGGATCAGGAATGGTGTATTCCTGTTGCTGGCTTACGTCCCAGTCCGGCAGCGTCTCTGTTAATGTACTCACCGTCTGCGGATCTGCCGAGAAAAGCAGCATCCGGGGGCTTTCATCATGCACCTGAATTCCAGGAAAGGATTTGACACGATGCATCTCCTCCGGCGGAGCTTGCGGACTCTTTTTGTAGCGAGCGATATACTTTTCCATAGTGTTCTCCTCTAGCCCTGATAATTCTTACGTGTCGGCGCTTGCTTTGGTTGGCAAGCGGGCATAGAATTCTCAGGGCTAGAAGAGCCTTATCCGAATCGGCTGATCAGGGCAAGAGACCATTCCCCTCGAAATCATGGCCGAAACCAAGCGATTGAGCCGCTTGCAGCAGAGCCGAGGCCAGCGCGTCGGAGCGATTCACATCACGAGGCATGCCCGCTATGGTTGGGGCATTCGCCAATAGAAGGGCCGCCCGGCCGGTAGCTGCCGGACACGCCATCGAGGTGCCGTCCAGCACCGCGTAGCCGCCTGGAAATGTCGAGATAATCCCGTCTCCCGGTGCTGTGAAGGCAAGTTGTGCGCCGACATTCGAGAAGGAAGTGATGTAGTTTTGTGAAGCTGTCCCGGAAGGAGGCCGCTGGATGTTGCCGAACTCCTCGGCTCCACTCGGATAGGTGCCTTCGCGTCCCAACGCCGATACTGCCAGGGACAACTGATAGGAGCCGGGGAAGCTTACAGGAGAGCGATTATCATTCCCCGCTGCACAAATGACCAAACACCCAGCCTGACGCGCATCGTCGATCGCAGACTGTAAGACCTGGTCTGACGGTCCGCCGCCAAGACTGAGATTTAGCAGATCGCAGCCGTCTTGAATGGCTTGATCGATGGCCTTGGCGATGGTAAAGTTGTCGGCGCCGGGTTGGCCCTGCCCAAAAACGCGGTAACTTCGAAGCGTCACGCCGGGGGCCATACCCTGGATGCCGGTCGGCGGCGTGCCATGTGCCGCAATAATTCCCGCGACATGGGTGCCGTGTCCCTCCCCATTATCGCCAAAGTCGTTCGGATTCTCCCCGCTGACAGCATTGAATCCTCCAGCGATAGTCAGGTCGGGATGAGGCGCAATACCGGTATCCACCACGCCGACCGTGACCCCGTTGCCGTCTGTGAACTGGCCCAGAGGATAGAAAAACCGGAGTCCATCCTGAAAACTAAGTTCGATTGGTGTCAATTCCAGGGTTACGCCGGTGGAGAGAGTCACGTTTTGCTTCAGGAGCGGCCAGTAGCCCAGTTTGGGATAGACATAGAGACGATCGGTCTGCGTTGACGAACTGCCTAGAGATAGGCTCACGTCCCCCTGAGCATCCGTCGTCCCCTGCGCGCCCGCACGGGCGGCGAAGTTCGTAAACGCGACTACCAGTGCGTTAGGAACCGGGCTGCCCGTATTGCCATCTACAATACGGATATTGGTCGGCCCTACGCTCATAATGGTGGCTGCAGCGACAAAAGCAGCCGCCTGGATCCTGACTTCGGGGGGTCGTTTCACCGCAGGTGTGTAATACTGAACGGGAACGATGCGCAAGCCCGGCTGCTGTACCTGAATCTGATTCAATGCGTCCGGAGAAAGCTCTACCAGCTTGGCGCCTGTTGGGCTGATGGAGTCGACAACCCGAAAATGACCGGAAGGCGTAACAGGTGTAGGAACGGCTGTTGGAGCGAGATTGCCCAAAAAGTGACGTGCGGCTGTGCTGACTAGGGGCGAGTTGCCGCGTAGCCCTCGCGGGGGCAATAGCACATACCGACTGATGGAAAGGTTGGTGGAAGAGGCTGAAATCACGATGGTCTCCTTTGTCGACTTTGTCACAATGCTTGTTTGCCAGGAGGAAATCGATCTCATCCCTAGAGGGATGCGCTAATTATACTGTGGTGCCGGCAATGCTGCAAGGAATTACTTCATAGTCGCAGTGTGAATTAGATCACAACAATGGTTGAGAGCAAGCAGACGTTTTAGTTATTTACCGGGGATATGTAGATAGTTGCGGCTGAGGAAGTCGCTGAGCGAGAGGGTGAAGAGGATGCCCAGCCAGATGAATCCAATGGCAGCGTAGATCCAGATCAGCTTCTTGCTGAAGCCGACTTCCATAAAGATAAAGATAATGAGCAGCGCCTTGGCAACGGCAATGAGCAGGGCGACCGGCGTGTTGAAAAGTCCCAGATTGACCCACGAGAGGCCGGCGGTCAGGGCGAGCAACAGCAGCAGGGCGATACCTGTGAGAATAAAGGTTCTGGGCCTGGGTTCTGGCCGGGACGCCTCTTGTTCGTTGCGATCGATAGCTTGCATCTCTTTTCTTCCTCCGGTAGTTTTTACAAAACGGAATTTTTAATCAGTGTCTTCCCGGCAGGTAGATGAGTGGATAGAGAAATACCCAGACGATATCGATGAAATGCCAGTAGAGGCCGGTCACTTCGACGGGCGCGTAGTGTTTGGCGTTGTAGCCGGTCCGCCAGGCCAGAATGAGAATGAGCGCGACAAGGCCGCATCCGATGGTGAGATGGAAGGCATGCAGGCCGGTCATGAAGAAGTAGAGCGTCCAGAACATCTCCTTCTGACGCGAGAAGGCGTCGGTGACGGGCAGGTTGATGCCCGGCACTTCATTCTTTTTGTAATCCAGGTAATACTCCAGCCCCTTCAGACCCAGGAAGGCTAATCCGAAGATCAGGGTCAGCGCGAGGAACAGCAGCAGGAGCTTGCGCCGTCCTGTACGGGCACAGTGGACGGATAAGGCCATCCAGAGGCTGCTGATGAGCAGCACGGCCGTGTTCGAGGTGCCGATCCAATACTCGGCGTCATGGCTGGCGTCGTGGAAAGCCTGGGGATAGGCATGACGGTAGACCGCGTAAGACAGGAACAGGCCGCCGAACAACAGGATCTCCGTGCAGAGGAAGACCCACATGCCCAGCGAGCAGGCTTCCTGCTGCTGCTCCAGATCGTCGAACTGCTCACCGACCAGGCGTGGCGCTGACGTCACGCTCGGACTCCTCTGAGGAACGGTTGTCACGCTCGGACTCCTCGGGTTGATAGTTGTACGGCCCCTCGGTGACGATCGGGGTCGCGTCGAAATTGTGCTTTGGCGGCGGCGAGGCCGTCTGCCACTCCAGGCCGGTCGCGTTCCACGGATTGGCCGGCGCTTTCTCGCCATGGCGCAGCGACCAGAGCAGATAGAACAGCGGCAGGATGTAGCCAACTCCCAGGATCGAAGCGCCTGCCGTCGAGAGAATGTTGAGCGCCTGGAACTCCGGCGGATAGTGGAAGTAGCGGCGCGGCATCCCCAGGTGGCCCAGCACGAACTGCGGCAGGAACGTCAGCACGAAACCAATGAAGATGGTCAGTGCCGCCAACTTGCCCCATAGCTCCGGATACATCCGCCCGCTGATCTTGGGCCACCAGTAGTGGATGCCGCCCAGATAGGCCATTACCATGCCGCCCACCATGATGAAGTGAAAGTGCGCGATGACGAAGTAGGTATCGTGCAGAGACACGTCCACGGCCAGCGAGGCCAGCATCAATCCGGTCAGCCCTCCCACGGTGAACAGCCCGATAAATCCCAGGGCATAAAGCATCGGCGTCTGGAAACGGATCGAGCCTTTGTAGAGCGTGGCTGTCCAGTTGAACACCTTGATAGCCGAGGGAATTGCCACCAGGAAGCTCAGGATCGAGAAGAGCAGGCTGGCGTACATCGATTCGCCGGCGACGAACATGTGGTGGCCCCACACCAGAAATCCGATCCCCGCGATGCCGAAGGTGGCGATGGCGACGGTCGTATAGCTGAACAGCTTCTTGCGCGCGAAGCAGGGAATGATCTCGCTGACGATGCCCATGCCCGGCAGAATCATGATATAGACCGCCGGATGCGAGTAGAACCAGAACAGATGCTGGAACAGCAGCGGATCGCCGCCCTGCGCGGGGTTGAAGACGCCGATGCCCAGGACCCGCTCGGCAAAAATGAGCAGGAGGGTGATAGCCAGCACGGGGGTCGCCAGGACCATGATGAGCGCCGTTGCATAGATGGTCCAGACGAACAACGGCAGCCGGAACCAGGTAAGACCCGGCGCGCGCATGGTGTGCGTGGTGACGATGAAGTTGACGCCGGTGGCGATGGTGGAAAAGCCCGTGATGAAGATTCCGGCGGCAGCGGCCAGCACCTGCGAGTTGCTGTAGAGCGAGCTGTAGGGCGCATACATGGTCCAGCCGGTGTCCACGCCGCCACCGATCACGGCCGCGGTCGTAAACAGCCCACCGAAGACGAACAGGTACCAACTCAACAGATTGATCTTCGGGAAAGCCAAGTCGCGCGCCCCGATCATCAGGGGCAGCAGGAAGTTGCCCAGCACGGCCGGCACGGCCGGAATGAGGAAGAACCAGACCATGATGATCCCGTGGATGGTGAACATCCGGTTGTAGGTCGCCGTCTGGACCAAGCCTCCTTGAGGGGTCACCAACTGCAGGCGGATGATGGTCGCCGCGATGCCGCCGATGAAGAAGAACAGCGTGATGGTCAGCATATAGAGGATGGCGATGCGCTTGTGGTCGGTGCTGAGCAGCCAGGAGCGCACGGTATAGCCGTCGTCCAGGTAGCTGTGCTGCCGCTCTGCGACGACCGCTTCGACGATCTCTTCTCTGGGTGTGTGCTCGGCAGGACCGGCTAGCGGCGGTTTCAGAAGCGGTGTCGCTTCCGGCTGTCCGCGCAGAGTACGCAGCAGCGCATTGAGGCCGATGGCGCCGCCGATCGCCACGCCCACGTTGGTCAGCACATTCCATAACGAACCGCGATGCTCTTCTGGTACGCTCATCTTCACCGGGCCTTGAAAGACCCGTCTAGGGGTCCTTCGGACAACCGCCCTGCGGGCGGGAATGCTAAATCCTATTTGATCCGTGCTTTGACACTTTGCTGCTGATAGGTTGTCTCCGCGCCCGCGCCGACGGCGTTCTGAGGCAGACGTGGGTCGGCGCGACCAGCGTTATTCCCCAGCGACTTGATATAGGCGACCAGCTCCATCACCTGATCGTCCGAGATCGCGCCCTTGAACGAGGGCATGACCGGCTTGTATCCGGCCACCACCTGCAGCTTGGGCAGCAGGATGGAGTCGTGAAGATAACGGTCGTCGGCGATGACGACCTGCCCGTTCGAGAGCGGCACCGGCTTGCCGTACAGTCCTTCGAGCGTAGGCGCGCGGACCGTGTTGCTGGCACCGTGACAGCCGCTGCAGCCCAACTGCTCGTAGAGCCGCTCGCCTTGCGCGGCCAGGGTGGGTTCGCCCTGCGTCTGGCTGAGCCATCGCTCATAATCTGCCGGCTCCATGGCGTAGATCCAGCCGGTCATCCGGGAGTGGTTCAGACCGCAGTACTGCGCGCAGAAGAGATGGTACTTGCCGGCCTGAGTCGCCTCGAACCAGGTGGTCGTCTCCCGTCCCGGCAGGACGTCCTGCTTGATGCGGAAAGCCGGCACGAAGAAGCTGTGGATGACGTCCTGGGAAGTCATAATGAGGCGTACCGGGCGGCCGACGGGGATGTGCAGCGCGTCGATCTCGCGCTGACCTTCCGGATGCTGCAGCTTCCACATCCACTGCTTGGCGGTCACATAGATGTCGATGGCGCCCGGCGGCGGGTTGTACATATCGAAATAGGTACGCGCCGCCCACGCGAAGAAGATCAGGGCCAGCAGCACGGGAATGCCGATCCAGGCCACCTCCAGCTTGGCGTTGCGACTGGGCGGATTGGAACGATTCGCCCTGGAGCCGTGCCGGTACTTGAAACAGAAGAAGACGACCAGGAAGCAGACCGAGAAGGCGATAATGAGCGCGAGCGTCAGCTCCGTGTAGAAGATGGCGTCTACGCGGGTCGAGATGCTCGAAGCCTGCGGCGGCCCGAGCGGAAAGCCCTGTTCCTGCGCCTTCGCTTTCGTGCAGGCGAGCAGGAGGGCTAAGCTCCCTAACCCCCCAGCCCTCCTTGTTAATGGGAAGGAGGTGACCCGGCTTGGTGCCTCTGTTTTTAGCTTCCTGGTCATATTGCGCTTTCCTTTGCCAACCCCCTGAAGACCTCACCCCTCACCCCTCTCCTTCGCAAGGAGAGGGGAGCCATTGCGCTAGCTTCTACCTCTGCTTGCAGGCTGGAGAGGCTTTTGGAAAAGCGTTCTAGCTTCCAGCCAAATCCCCCTCCCCTGAAATTGGGAGGGGCCCACTCACGGCGTGAGCGGCGCATGCGGCGTCAGCGTCGGTGGCCCTGGTCGTTCCGGTTGGGAGAGGACCGGGGCAGGGCTATTCGGGTTGACGCCGTTTTCCCGCAGATAAAGGTCCATCGCGCGGTCGATAGGAATGTGGACGGCTCCTGTTTTGCGGTCCACCCAGCCATAGCTATTGAGAAGCGTGTTCTGTGCGGACCGGAATTGCGCCAGATCGTCCGCAGGATTGCCTTGCAGCCGGGGCGGCGGCGGGACCTGGGGCGAAAGAGCCAGTGGCGAGACCGCAACGCCGGGTTTTTGCGGCGTAGCCCGGAACAGGAGCATCTGATACCAGAGCGCTACGTGAATCGTGAATGCCAGCGCCAGCATGGCGAGCGCGATCCAGAGGAGGTTGCGATACTTGATATCGCTGCCTTCATGACGGCGATCGGCCTTGGGGGAAGGATGGCCCTGGGGTATCGCGTCAGCCACGTTGGACCGCCTCCTCCGCGTTGAAAACGCCTTCCAGGCGCGGATCGTGCAGCGGCACGGGCGACTTGCCGCGCATGATCCAGGAGAAGCCAGCCAGCCACCAGCCGCCGATGGCAACGAAACAGGCTACGTCCAGCCAGTGTACATGAAAGCCTCGCGTATAGAAGGTCGGCAGGACGAGATAGAAGACATCCAGGATGTGCGCCACCAGAATGTACAGCGCGATGATCGCCAACGAGCGATAGTTCTTCTTGAGCGTGCCGAACAGCAGCGCCACGAAGGGCAGCAGGAAGTGGAACAGAATCAGGGCCAGCCCGATCGTCTGCCAGCCTCCGTGACCGCGATGGATATACCAGGTCGATTCATCTGACAGGTTTCCGGACCAGATGATGAGATACTGCGTGAACGCCAGGTAAGCCCACATGAGCATGAAGGCCAGCAGCAGGTTGCCTAAGTCGTGAAACGCTTTCGGCTTGACCATGTCCGAAAGGGCCTTATGTCCGGTCAGACTGATGGCGCTCAGGATGGCGAAGGCCAGGGCGGCCAGTCCCTGCCCGGAGATGACGACCAGCCCGAACGTAGTGGAGTACCAGCGCGGCTCCAGGGACATGATCCAGTCGACGGCGGCGATAGACATAGTCAGAAAGAAGATCACCAGGCCCGGCCCGCAGGCGTGCTGGAAATGCTGCGTGATGGCCGGGTCGCCTGTTTTGTCTTGCTGCAGCGACCAGCGGCGCAGCAGCCAGGCCATCCCGCTCCAGACGAGGAAATAGAAGACCGCCCTCCCGATGAACCAGGGCACGTTGAGGAAGAATTCGGTCTTGTGGCGCAGCTCGGGGACAGGCGCGACGACATCCGGATGGGTCCAGAGGAAGTTGGCGTGCATGCCGAAGAAGATCGGAAGGAACAGCAGGCCCAGCAGCGGCAGCGTCATCGAGGCCGCTTCCAGGACACGCCGGATGACGAATCCCCAGACGCCGCCTGTGAGATGGTGAATCATCTCGATGCCCAGACTGCCCATCGCGAGGCCCAGCCAGAACAGGAATGCAAACAGGTAGGAATGGAAGAACTGCTCTTGGTTCACGATGACACCGGCGATGCAGGCGATCGTGGCAAGCGCGCCGACGGCAAGCGCGACGGGGCGCAGGCGGTCCAGATGAGCGTTCATCGCCTGAATGACGTTCATTTTTCGGCTCCTTCCGGCCGCATGGGCGTGCCCGGCGGTACGTCGTGTGTCGTGGCGTCCTGGCTGCGCTGCAGCGCGCGGATATAGGCCGCGATGGCCCAGCGGTCTTCCGGCGTGACCCGGTCGGCGTAGCTATACATCAGGCCATAGCCGTTGGTCATCACGTCGAAGAAGTGGCCGATCGGGGCTTTGCGCGGCCGGTCGCTATGATAGGAGGGCGGCGCGGGAAAGCCGCGCTGTACGATCATGCCGTTTCCGTAGCCTGCGTAGCCGTGGCAGGGCGAACAGTAGATGTCGAATCGCTGCTGGCCTCGCAGGAGCAGCGCCCGTGTCAGCGGTACGGGCAGGGTAAGGACAGGCTTGCCGTTCACAAAACCCGTATAAAAGGCCTGGTCGAGGTCGGCATGGCCGCGCGCCACCGTATCCGGCACGAGCGGACGCGAAGAGCGGTCGTTCACGAAGACCGGACTGGCCGCCAGGGGCATGACTCGTGCGTTGGTCCACATATCCTGCCAGCATCCGGGCAGCAGGAAGAGCAGAGCTAAGATACCGAGAATGCGTAGCTTCATCCGATTACATTTCCTCGGAATGGATCCTGTGCGTAATGGCGACCATGTCCTGCGGGTCATGATCGACCTCCATGATATGCACCGGATGGAGATTTGCCAGGAACTGCCAGGTCCGGCGCGCGTCGAACTGCGGATCGTTTGCCTGGAGGCAGAGAAAGAAACGGTTGCGGGTCGTCAGATCGAACTGCGGCGCGGTGAACACCGGGTGGTAGGGCTGGGGCAGCCGGCACAGCGCCAGCATCGCGAAGAAGCCCGTGAGCGAGGCGCCGAGCACGCCCATCTCGAAGGTCGGCGGGACGTAGGAGGCCCAGCTATTTAAGGGCCGCCCGCCGACGTTGATGGGGTAGCTGATCGCCATGCCGTACCACTGCATGAAGTAACCCAATATCGCTCCGCCAAAGCCGCCGATCAGGATCAGCCAGGGGAGAATATTGAAACGGAATCCGACCTCCTCTGCCAGACCTTCGATGGCAAACGGCGAAAAGGCGTCCATGCGCCGGTAGCCTGCCGCGCGTGCTTGTTTCGCGGCGTTCAGGAGCGCCTCCGGCGTGTCGAACTCGGCCATCAGGCCGTAGATCAGCGGTCTCTCTTTCCTCATGGTCGTGCCTTCGCGGCGGCAGCCGGGTTCTCACGCTCCGGATGCGGCTCGCGCTCGTGCGCCAGCTTCTGCACCTCATGCGTGGGAATCATCGGCAGGATGCGGATAAACAGGAAGAACAGCCCGGCGAACAGCCCGAGACTGCCGGTCAGCGCCGCCCAGTCCCAGACGGTCGGATAGTACATGTGCCAGGCCGAGGGCATGAAGTCCCGATGCAGGCTCTGCACCACGATCACCACGCGCTCGGTCCACATGCCGATCTGCACGATCAGCGAGAGGACGAACAGCCAGAGCACGTTCGTGCGCCACTTGCGCACCCACAGGGTCTGCGGGGCGACCACGTTGCAGAGCAGCAGCAGCCAGAAGGCGAAGCTGTAGTTGCCGAAGGCCCGGTCCTGGACCATATACCACTCGAAGCGATCGCCGCTGTACCAGGCCATGAGCGTTTCCTGGAAGTAGCCGTAGGCGACGACTAGGCTCGTTGCCAGCACGATCTTGCCCATATTCTCCAGGTGGCGCAGGGTCACCATGTCTTCCAGGTGGTAGAACTTGCGCAGCGGGATCGCCAGCGTGAGCACCATCGCAAAGCCCGAGAAAATGGCGCCCGCCACGAAATAGGGGGGGAAGATGGTGGAGTGCCAGCCCGGAACGATCCCCACCGCGAAGTCCATGCTGACGATACTGTGCACGGAGACGACCAACGGCGTCGCCAGCGCCGCCAGCAGCCAGTAGGAGGACTCGTAGTACTTCCAGTGGATGGCGGAGCCGCGCCAGCCCAGCGACACGATGCCGAAAAAGAGCCGCTTCAGCGGATTCTGCGCCCGGTCCCGCACGGCAGCGGCATCGGGGATGAGGCCCTGGTACCAAAACAGGAGCGACACCGTCAGGTAGGTGGAGACGGCGAAGAAGTCCCAGATGAGCGGGCTGCGGAACTGCGGCCAGAGCGCCATCGTGTTGGGGTAGGGGAACAGCCAGTAGAACGCCCAGGGACGCCCCAAATGCAGCAGCGGAAAGAGGCCGGCGCAGGCTACCGCGAAGAGCGTCATCGCCTCGGCGAAGCGGTTGATAGAGGTGCGCCACTTCTGGTTCAGGAGCAGCAGGATGGCTGAGATAAGCGTTCCGGCGTGGCCGATCCCGATCCACCAGACGAAGTTGGCGATGGCGAACCCCCAGGCGACCGGAACATCTACGCCCCAGATCCCAATGCCCCGCGCAATCAGATAGACGATGGTGAAGGTCAGCAGCATAATGAAGGCGAACGAGAGGAGGGTCCCGAACAGCCAGCCGGGCGTCAGCGGGCGCTTGAGCACGATGGCGCTGATCTGCTCGTCGATGGAGGCGTAGGTCTGTCCCGGCAGCAGCACCGGCTCCGGGGGATTCAGACCTTTCTGGCGGCTCTCGTGCTCCACTGCCATGAGGCTACTCCGCCCTCATTTCCGGATTAGGGTTGACCAGCCGCGCCAGGTAGGTCGTGCGGGGCCGCGTCCCCAGCTCCGCCAGCAGCGGGTAGTCGTGCGGCTCGGCCTTGAGCTGGGCGACCTGGCTGTCCGGCTGGTTGATGTCCCCGAACACGATGGCGTTGGTCGGGCAGGCCTGCTGGCAGGCGGTCTGGACCTCATCGCCGCCCACCTTACGGTCCTGCACTTCGGCGTCTATCTTGGCGTTCTGGATGCGCTGCACGCAGTAGGTACATTTCTCCATCACGCCCCGGCTGCGCACGGTCACTTCGGGGTTGCGCATGAGCTGGATCACCGGCGCGATGTCGGCATACTGCAGGAAGTTAAAGCGGCGTACCTTGTAGGGGCAGTTGTTGGAGCAGTAGCGCGTGCCGACACAGCGGTTGTAGACCATCATGTTCAGGCCGTCGTCGCTGTGCAGAGTGGCGTCCACAGGGCAGACCAGCTCGCAAGGCGCTTTCTCGCACTGCATGCAGGGGATCGGCATGAAGTAGGTCCCGGTGGGCCGCTCCATGTCCATGCCGGTGTAGTAGCGGTCGATGCGCAGCCAGTGCATCTCCCGACCGCCCAGGACCTGTTCCTTGCCGACGACCGGGATGTTGTTCTCGGCCTGGCAGGCGACGACGCAGGCGTTGCAGCCGATACAGACGTTGTTGTCGATGGACATGCCCCAGGCGTACTCGCTGGGAGGCAGCGGGGGAGCTTCGGGCAGGATCATCGGCGGCTTGTTGGGGACATGCTCCTTCCCGTCCGGATTGTGTGGATCCTTTCGGAACTGAGTGATGGAGCCGATACGCACGATGTCGCGGCCCTCCATCGTCTGATGCGAATGGGTGACTCCGAGCGAAAAGAGGTCGTCGGTGCGAACGATCTCCAGGCCGTCGTCGTGCCACAGAGCGTCCGAGGTGCGCAGCGCGTAGGCGTTAAAGCCGGCTCCCGTGCCCACGTGACCGGCGCGCGTTCTTCCATAGCCCAGCGTGACCGTCGCGGAGCCGTCCGGATGACCCGGCAGGATCAAGACGGGGCCGCGAACGCTTCGCCCCCGATACCGCAGCTCGACCACCGGCACGCTCTCCGGATGCGTGCCCGGTGTTCCGCCCTGGCGTGTCAGCCCCAGCTTTTCGGCGGTACGTGGGCTCATCAGGACCGCATTGTCCCAGGTGAGCTTCGTGAGCGGCTTGGGCAGCTCCTGGAGCCAGCCGTTGTTGGCGTAACGACCGTCCCAGATGGTCGGATCGGGGCGGAAGATGAGCTCCAGGCCCCCGCCCCCAGGGACAGGGGAGGGGGAACCTGGCTGAGAGGTTGGATTCGCCGCCTGAAGGCTCACTTGCCCGGCGACAGAGGCGCCAGAGGACAATTCTGTTCCCCCTCTCCGTCGTAAGGAGAGAGGGTGGGCTGCCACCCCATCATTAAGCGACTTGCGCCAGAAGGCTTCGAAGTCAGCGCCGCGATGCTGCCCGCTCCAGAACGTCTTAACGATGTCGTGGCCGGCGCGGCCCGGCGGCACGAGTAGAGCGTCCAGCAGCTCGTGAGCGGATCGGGTGTTGTCGTAGAGAGGGGCAATGAGCGGCTGCATGATGGTGGTCGTGCCGTCGTAGGCGCGGCCATCGCTCCAGGTTTCCAGATAGTGCGTCTCCGGAATGTGCCACTGGCAGAGCGCGGAGGTCTCGTCGTCGTAGAGGCCCAGATGGACGCTCATCGGCACTTTCGCCATGGCGCCGGCAAAATCGAGATCGGCGGGAGACGTGTAGACCGGGTTGCTGCTCAGGATGATCAGCATCTGCACCTGGCCTGCCTGCATATCCTGAACAAGCTTGCGAAACGAGGCAGCCTGATCCATCGGCTCGGCTTCGACCGGGGCGATGTAGCGGACCGCCTTGCCGGTATTGCCGAGGGCAGCGTTCATGGCGTGCGCCAGCGCGTGGACGGCGGGCGGCTGGAAGTCGCCGGGTACGATCACGCCCGCGCCGCGAAAGGCCTGAAGGTCCCGCGCGGCCACGGCGACCCATTCGGCGACTTCCGGCGGCAGAGGTTCCGTAGGAGCAACGCCGTTTACCCCCACCTGCTGGGCGAGCGCGCGGGCCACGTTCTCGATGTCGCGGGCGCGCAGCGGCAAGCGGTGGTCGGCCATCGTGCCGGTAAGCGTCGGCATGCTCTCGGCCACATAGAGCCGGCTCATGATCTCGCGGGCGGGCTGGCCTGGCCCACACGCCTTCGTGCGGACGCGCCGCGAAGCCGCATAGTCGCGGGCGTAGCGCACGTGGCCGGGCATAGAGAGCAGGAAATCGCCGTCCAGGGATACGATCACCGCCGACTGCGTGAAATCGTAGAGAGTATCGGCATACCGTCCGAACGCCATCTGCGCGCCTGCGCGGACATTGTCGCGCGAGATCGGCTCGTGCTGATGCCACTGCATGGCCGGCAACTGCGCCTGCATGGCGCGTATCTGGGCGACCAGCGTGGGCGAGGTGACGCTGCCCGTCAGGACACGCAGACCCGCGCCCCGCACCGCTCTCTGCGCCTGCATATATGTATTGGCCTCACCCAGGAATGCATCCCAGGTGCCCGGCAGACCTCGATGCATTACCTGTTGCGATCGGTCGGGATCGTACATCTCCAGCAGAGTGGCCTGGGTGATGGCGTCGCTGGCGCCCAGGCTGGCCGGGTGGAGCAGGTTGCCCTCGATCTTGATCGGACGTCCTTCGCGGCTGGTGACCAGCACCCCATCGACGTAGCCATTCCGGGGGCATGCCGTGGCGTAAAAGAGAGGCTTGCCCGGCGTCATCTCGTCGGCATCCGGGGGATGGACGTAGGGGACGATCTTCTCGTCCGGTGGGCGGAGCGTACAGCCGGAGAGACCCGCCAGCGCCAGCGACGCGCCGAGCAGGGTCAAGAACGCCCGCCGGTCCATCGCGGGATCCATTTCCTCATGTAATGGAATTGGGAACTGAGAACCGGGATTTTCCCTCTTCTCTTCTCCCTCTTCCCTTCTCCCTTTTCCCTTTTCCCTCTCTATCGGTGGCATGTGTAGCAGTCCTGAAGCTTGCGAATGTGGTATTGCTGGACCAACTGCCGGCCCAGCGTCAACTGGTTCTCCGGCGGCTGATAGCCCATGATGAAAACATCTTCGCGCGGCCGGACGTAGCGCTCCGGGTTGCGATGGCAGTTGAGGCACCAGGCCATCATCAGCGGCTGACCCCGCGCCGTGAGCGGCATCTCGTCCACGCGTCCGTGACAGGTCTCGCAGCCGATCCCCTTGTTGACGTGGATGCTGTGATTGAAGTAGACGAAATCGGGCACGAAGTTGACCCGCGTCCATTGAACCGGAATGTCCGACGCATAGCTATCGCGGATTGGCGCCAGCATCGGGCTGTCCTTCCAGATTTGCGAGTGGCAGGTCATGCAGGTATGGATCGGCGGGATGTTCGCGAATGAGGTCGTTTCGACCGTGGTGTGACAGTAGCGGCAATCGAGGCCCAGGCCGCCGACGTGATGCTTGTGGCTGAACGGCACGGGCTGGTTGCGCGGAATGTTCGTCTCGTTGATGTAGGGCGACCAGTTGATCGCCGTGGCGATCCAGCCGATCAAGATCGGCGAGACGAAGAGGCCGAAGACGATCACCCGAGAGAGGGTATTCGTATAGGGAGGAAAGGGTCGAGCCACGAACTGCCGTCCTTCGCGAGCCGGCACACAGAAAACATCGCGCCATGATATTTCTGCGCGTCATTCAGGAATACGGGCGAACGGAAGCAGGGTTCCCAGATGAGACCGGTCGGATTTGTTCGACAAGCGCGCTGAAACCGTGTATAATTGGCAACGTCAACAACAATAACTGCGCGGCGAAGAGAACAGGCGGCGATGCGGCCACGTCCCTTTACGTAAAGGGATGTAGAGGTTTGTTGGGAAATGACCGAGCATACGGTGTTAGGGCCGGACGCGGTGGTCGCCTATTTGGGACTCGGCTCCAGCCTGGGTGACCGGATACAGAACCTGCGCGATGCTCTGCGCCGGCTGGAAAATCTAGGGCCGGGCGTGCGGATCGTGGCGGTCTCGCCGGTCTATGAATCGCCGCATCTCGGATTGAAGCCGGAGGATGCGCAGCAGTTTCCCCCGCACCTCAATGGCGCCGTCAAGGTCGAGACGCGGCTGTCGCCCAGGGACCTGCTGGCGCGCGTCCAGGCGGTCGAAGAGGCGGGGGGAAGGCAGCGGAGCGTGCGGTGGGGTCCGCGCACGATCGACGTGGACATCCTGCTCTACGACGACCTCACTCTGGACAGAGCGGATTTGAAGCTGCCGCATCCAGGCATCGCCGAGCGCGCGTTCGTCGTCCGGCCGCTGGCAGACATCGCTCCCGATCTCCAGCTTCCGGATGGCCGCGCGGTGGAAGATCTGCTGCAATCGGAGACCATACGCGGACAGCAGATAGCGCGGGTGGAGTCGCATGAACTTCTTTTATGAGGCCATAGATTCGACCGGCAACTCCGTAGTGGGCAAGATCGAGGCTGCGAACGAGACGGAGGTGCAGAGCAAGCTGGCGCAGATGGGCTATCGGGTCCAGTCGGTGGCGGCCAGCCAGGTCGTGCCGCCGGTTCCCCCGCCGGTCCTGCCTTCCTTGCCGGAAACAGCGCCCCAGGTCATCGAATCCATTTCCCCCGTTCATCCGGTCATCGTCCCTTCAGGCTCACCCGGTCCGTCTTATCCGGCGCCGGCCGGCCAGGTGGTACGGACCCCCATTCTGAATAGCCAGGTGACGATGAACGGGCAAGCGCCGTCGATGCAGGCGTCTCCGGCGATAGCGACGCCACCACGCGAGATCGAGATCACGATGGCCGGCAATGCGGCGCGCGTGGCCGGCAGATATGCCCCGGTCCGCACGCGCCGCCAGCCCGCGGCAATGCCGGTGGCTGCGCCTCCGAAGAGCGCCTCGACGTTGGGAGGAGTCCGGACGCGCGACCTGTTCTTTTTCTTCCAGCAGTTGGCCTCTCTGGTCCATAGCGGCATCACGATCCATGCGGCCCTCGACAACCTGGCCGCGCGCACGCCCAACGCGAACCTGGCCCGCACGGCGCGCGAGATGGCGGATGCCGCCCGAGGCGGCGGACGCATCTCCGATGTCATGGAGCACTACCCCAATATCTACCACGAGCATATCGTCGGTATCGTGCGGGCCGGAGAGATGGGCGGCTTCCTGGAGATCGCGCTGGCCGAGATCGCAGAGAACTTCGAGCGCAACATCGCTCTGTATCGCGGCTCGTGGATCCCCAAGCTTCTGGCGGTGCAGTCGCTGCTCGTGCTGGCCATCGGCGAGCCACTGTTTCCAACGCTGTTTCCCTACGCCGACTACAAAGGCTTCGCGCTGCTGCTGCTGCGGAACCTGCTGATCGCCCTGTTCATCTACCTTGCGGCCCGATACGCCGGCAAAAAACTGCAGACCCCCCAATACCGCCGGAAGCGTGATGAGATGTCCCTGCGTCTGCCGGCATTCGGCGAGCTGCAGCGGCAGGTGGCGATCACCGCGTTTCTGAAAATGCTGAAGCGGCTCTATCAGGCGGGCATCGGGCCGGCAGAGGCCTGGGAAGGCGCGGCGAGCACGGCTGCCAACAGCGCCATCCGCGCGCGGCTGTCCGAAGCCGGCGTGCTGGTGCGCCAGGGCGCCACGATTCCAGACGCCTTCGCAGCTACCGGCCTTTTCAACGATTCCGTCGAGCAACTGATCGTCACCGGCCAGCAGTCCGGCCAGATGGTGGAAATGCTCGACCAGGCCGGAAACTACTATCAGGAGCAGACGAACGAAGCCACCACGCGAGCGCGCTTCATGATGTTTCGTCTGGGAATCCTGGCCGTTCTCGTCCTCGGCGGCGGCGCTTTTCTCTGGATGACCTATAGCTACTTCCACGGGATCATGACCTGGGTGGACACGTTCTTTAAGGAATAATAAGAAAATGCCGCAGTTCGCTTACCATGCGATGGACGACCGGGGCAATGCGGTAGCGGGAAACATCGACGCGCCGGATATGGTCCAGGCCACCGAGCAGGTGCGCCAGATGGGCTATACGCCCACGCGGGTAGAGATCGCTTCGGAGGCGGCCGCTCCGCCGGCCGCGCCCGTGGCGGCGAAAGTCGTCACCGCGTCCAGGCCGGCCGCTCCGGCTATGGACCTCACCCAGCCGGTCATCGAGATGCCCGCCGAGGCGAACGCGCTGCTTGTGCCCATCGAAGAGGGTGGGCGCGAGATGCAGCATCTTGAGCCCTGGCAGCGCGGCGGACCGGTGCCGCAGCCCGCGCCACCCCCGGCCATGACCACGGTCGCTCCCGTTCAGGCCGCGCCGCCGGCGCCGGTGGAGGCATCCGTTCCGGCGACGGCCGAAGCCGTTCTTCCGGCCGGCAGGCCGGGCGTGGAGAGACCTCCCTTCGGGCCGGGTACGCGCCCGGAAGTCTCGCTGGGCGAGCGGATCAAAGAGACGTTTCTCTATCCGATCTATTCGGGCGTGGTCCTCAAAGATATGGCCCCGTACTTCCGCCAGTTCGCCACGCTCATCGGCGCGGGACTGCCGCTGTACCAGTCGCTGGTCGCGCTGGAAGGCAACACCTCCAATCCCCGGCTCAAAGAGGTCACGCGCACGGCGCAGAAGCAGGTGCAGGCGGGCGGGCGCTTCTCGGACGTGATGGCTGCCTATCCCCACATCTTTTCGGCGATGCAGATCGAGATGATCCGCGCCGCCGAGCTGGGCGGCATGCTCGAACAGACCCTGCGCCATATCGCCAACTACGTGGACCACGAGATGGAGATCCGCCGGCTCATCCGTTACGAGACACTCTATCCGAAGATCGTCATTTTCTTCGCCCTGATGATCCTGGGACGGCCCGGCTTTGCGATGGGACCGCCCGCCATCTCGTCGTTGATCCTGTCCGCCATGGGCAAGGGCGAGTACAGTTTCGCGCAGTACCTGATGGATACCGTCGGCTTCGGGCTGGCGATCGCCCTGCCGATCCTGGCGGCGGTGGTCGTCTTCCGGCTGTTCCTGTTCAATAGCAAATCGGTGCGCGAAAGCTACGACGCGGTCAAGCTGGGCATTCCGGTCCTGGGCAACGTCATCAAGATGTTCATCATCGCCCGGTTCGTGCGGACGTTTGCGGCCCTCTATCGCGGCGGCTTCTCGATACCTACGTCGCTTCAGATCGCCAGCGACTCCAGCGCCAACTGGGTCCTGAAGCACTCCGTGCAGCGCGCTTTCCGCGCCACACAGGAGGGGGGGCTGGTCTCGCAGGCCCTGCACGCCTCCGGCTTTTTTCCCGCAATGACCGTAGACATGTTCCGCACCGGGGAGATGACGGGCAACCTGGATGATATGCTGGACAAAGTAGCCGATCACTATGAAGCGGAGGCCAAGACGAAATCTCACCAGATCGCCGTGATCTTCAGCGTGGTGGTTTTCCTGATCGTAGCCAGCCTGGTGGCCGTGGCCATTCTGGGGCAGTGGGGGAAATATGCGTCCGGCGCCACCAATCCCAACGCAGGAGATTAACACGATAAAGACGAGCCGCTGTCACGGGCTTCCTTTCGGGAAGGGGACTTATGAGCGACGCGCAGCCCAACTATTATGAGGTGCTGGGGCTGTCATCGGATGCCGCGCCGGCGGAGATCAAGAAACGCTACCGCGAGCTGGCCCGCCGCTATCATCCCGACGTGAACGCCAGCCCGGACGCGGCCCGCAAGATCACGCTCATCAATCAGGCGTATCATATCCTCGGCGATGTGGACCGCCGCGCAGTCTACGATGCGGAGCGCCTGTTGCGGGCAAACGCCGCAGCGCCGCCTCGTACGGCCGCGCCGTCGCCCTCCGGCGGGACGCGGACGCCACCGCGCCCGCCCGCTCCCGAAGCCCCAGCCGAATTTAACGGCTTCGGCCGCACCTATCCCGGCGATCCGCCGCCACCCATCTATACGCCCCGGCGTCCAACGTCCGGCGCGCGGCCGGCGGCCCCGGAGCGGACCGTTACGCAGACCCTCTCCGAGGCACGGCTGGCCTATGTCAACCGGCGCTACCACGCGGCGGAGAACCTCTGCCAGCAGATCCTTGCCGTCGACCGGCGCAGCGCCGCCGCGCATGAGATCCTCGGCGACATCTTCACCTGCCGCGGCGACTGGATGCGTGCCAGCACCGCCTACTCCTACGCCATTCAGTTCGATCCTCGCAATGTCGAGGTTCAGCTTAAGCTGGACCGACTGATCGGCCGCAATGGCGCTCCCGCTTCTCCCGGACCGACGATCACGCGGCGGCATGTCTCGCCCTGGCAGCAGACCCGGCAGCGCGTGAGCCGGGAGGCGCTCATCAGCGTCCTGAGTGTGGCGCTGGTGGTCATCTTCGCGGGGACGCTGTTCCTTGCCGGCTGGCTGCCGGGCACGCCGCTCGTGGCCGATTTCTCGCCGAATCTGCTTGTGGCGCTAGCGCTGGCGGGGGGCAGCGTGGGGATGCTCCTGGCATTCTATGGCTTCATGCATCCGATCTCGAGTGAGCTGGGAATGCCGCTTGCCGGGAAGAACACGGACCTGCCGTGGAAATCGCTCGGCGCGCTGCTGGCGGCGCTGTCGCTTCTCTGGTTCGTGATGTCCCTGCTGGCCTATCTGATTCTGGGCCTGGCCAGGCGGCGGATCTCCTTCTCCGTGCTGCGCGTCTATTTCGCCACGTTTCTGCTCTCGCTGCTTTTCGCCTTCCTCTACCGCCCGGAAGACCTGGCCGCCGGCAGCTTGCAGGTGGCGGCCTTTGCAGGCAACTTTCTATTCCCCCTGATGCTCGTGGGCTGGGGCGCCGGCGATGCCCTGCGTCTAGGCGATCGCTGAGTATTGGCCGGGTATTGAAAATACCCGGCGGCAGACCTCACCTAAACCTCACCCCCTTGATCCCCCTCTCCTTCGTAAGGAGAGGGGGAATTGGGATGCGTCCTCGCGGACGCTTGCTTTGTAAAGACAGAGGTTTTCAACCTCTGGCAATTTAGCTGCGCTGGCTCTGTTAAGCCCTGCAGGACATATCTCCTGTCCAGTCCGTATGGTATACTAGCGCGGGATGGGACGCCAGGATTCTGGATGCCTCGGCATGTCCGTGTGGTCCCGTGTTCGCACACAAGCAAGCACATTTTCTGCCGCGCCCTTCGGTTTAGCGCGGCGTAAGGAGAAACGGTAGATGTCACTTCGAGCCGCTGGCGTGGACGGCCTTTCACGTGTCCGCCCTTCCACTCCGCTCGTTCGCTCTCTGGTCGTTCTTCTGGCGGCGCTCTCCCTGGCCGGATCGCAGGCCGCGCACGCTGCCGATAACGCCGGCAATGTCCTCCGGAAGATGGCGACGCTCTACAACAATGCCAGGTCTTATGAAGGAACGGTGACCGTTCATAACGGCGGCAAGTCGCCGGACGGGAAGAAGTTCACGGTAACGTCCACACAGCACGTTCGGTTTCGGAGTCCCAACCTGATTCAGGCCAGCATTTCCATGCAGGGAACCGGAGCGGCTGCCAGGTTCGCGCAAGGCGGGCAGATCATCACCTCGGACGGCCATACGATGTATCGCTACGTGACCGCGCAAAAGCAGTATATGAAATTCCCGGCGCCACCCCGCCTGACGCTGATGCAGATCCTCAACCTGCCCAATTTCGATACGACCACGGCCAAAGTCGTCGGCTCGACGACCGTCAACGGGCATGCTGCCGCCGAGGTGGAGGCGAAGCCTGCGATGCCGTCGCTGCCGGCCAACCTGCCGGCGCAGCAAAAAGCGCAGATCATGGCGAATATGAAGAATCAGTGGGCGAAAATGAAACCCATCCGGCTTGCTATCGACAAACAGGGCGGCCAGATTTTGCGCGTGACCATTACCACTCCCGCAGGGCCGGCGACCATCGACTTTAGCTCGCAGATGTTCAATCCCGCTATCCCGTCGAGCGCCTTTACTTTCAAGCCGCCTGCCGGCGCCAAAGAGCTGACAATGCCCACTCCGCGCGGGCCCGGAGCGCCTGGACCGCCCGGCGTTCCCGTTCCGCCCTCCGGAGCCCCAGGCGGACGCCGGCCGTGAGCCAGAGTCGGGTCTTCCGTCTCTATCTGGTCCGGCATGGGGCGACGGCCTGGAATGTGGAATTGCGCATCCAGGGACATACCGACGTCCCTTTGAACGCGGAAGGCTGTGCGCAGGCGCGCTGCATTGCGGCGCGCCTGGCCTCCTCTCCCTTGCCGCCGCAGGCCGTCTGGTCCAGCGACCTGTTGCGGGCGCGGCAGACGGCGGAAGCCATAGCGGCGCCGCTCGGTCTTTCGGTGCAGACCACGCCGCTGCTGCGGGAGACGATGCTGGGAGAGTGGGAGGGGCTGACGAGCGCGGAGATCGAGGCGCGCGGAGAACAGGAGCGCCTGGAGCGCTGGCGCCGGGAGCCGCACCACTATCGCCCGCCGGGCGGCGAGACCCTGGAAGCCGCCTGGGACCGGATGCTGGAGGCTGCCGCCCTCATTCGTGCCGCGCACCCCAGCGGAGCGGTAGCGGTCGTCGGGCATGGTGGCACTCTGAAGGTGCTGCTCTGCGCCACTCTCGGCATCCCGGTGAATGCTCCCTGGCGCTTCTGGCTGGACAACGCCTCCTTGAGCATCATCGAAGAGCTTGGTCCCCCCGAGAATCCCCGCTGCCGTGTCACCCTCGTCAACGATACCAGTCACCTGGCCGCCCTCGCGATGGCCCCAGAGTAGATCGCTCCCCCGGAACGTCCCGATGCGTTTTGTGCTCAGCCCACTGCTCTATTTTCGCCGAAATCCCGGTAAGACCCTGCCGATGGCGTTCGTGATCGTGCTGGCCGTCGCCCTGGTCGCCAGCGTCGTCAGCATCGTCGACTCCATCGATCAGACCGTCTACACGCTCTACGGCTATAACCGCTACTTGACCGGCCTGACGCCGCGCAACGCCCTGACCATCGACCCGCAGGTCATCGCCAAGGTGCGCCGGCTGCCGGACCTGGGCCTGCTCTCCTCCACGCACTCCTATCAGACGCTTGTCAAGACGATCTTCGGCAAGATGCCCTTTCCCATCTTCGGGCTCGACGCCGAGGGCCGCCGGACGCTTATGGACCGCTGCCATGTCCGCCTGGCTGCCGGGCGCCTGCCCGCCGAGGGCGCGCCGGAAACGGTCCTCTCCGATGACGTGGCGCAGAACCTGGGCCTGAAGATAGGCAACATCGTCTTCCGGCCCGATTCGGAGGACAGCTACGCGCCCGTTCCTATGCGACTGGTCGGACTGCTGCACGGGCCGGTCTGGCTCGGATTGACCTCCAAATCGTTTGTGGACACCTATTCCCCGTTCACCTACACCGGCTACCTGGCCTTCGCGAAGTCGCCGCGTCTGGCGGACCAGCGCCGCCTGGACGAGGAGATCGCGGGCGCCGTGAAGAACGGGCAGGCCCGCGTCTGGCGCTATGCCGGGCTGGTGCGCGAGACGAAGAGCGCGCTGGCGAACCTCTATCTCATCCTCGATCTGGTCGTAGGCATCATCGTGTTTACGATCTCGTTCCTCTGCGGCTTGCTCTCGAATATCTACTTTACCCAGCGCCTCGCGGAGATCGCGACGCTCTCGGCCATCGGTTACTCGCGTTCGTTTCTCCTGTGGCGGACGGTAGGCGAGACAGCCTTGCTCTGCGTTTTCGGTTGGGGGTTCGGCAGCGTGGTCACGATCGGGCTGCTCTGGCTCCTGCGATGGGTCGCCATGACTCCCCGCGGCCTGCTGCTCGATCCGTTAGATACGGGCGCCTACACGTTTACGCTGCCGTTGCCCATCGCCATCGTCGGCTTTGCTCTCGTGACCATCTGGCTGCGATTGTCTACGCTTGATCCGGTGAGCATCATCGAACGCCGTGGCTAAGGCGCGACCCCTAGCTCCTTAAAATGTCACCACCCGCTTCGCTAGAGACACAGAGCACACAGAGACCAGACACAGAGAAAAGCAAAGACAGAAGAAAGAGGCTGGTACAACCTGTTTCTTGTCTCTTGGCTTTTCTCGCATTGGCTTTTCCTCTGTGCCTCTGTGTCTCTAGCGAAGCGGGTGGTGAAATTCCAAGCAGCCTGGCAGCACGTCCACGCTTGGAGAAGAGAGGAGGAGATTGGAACAGAGAAAAAAGAAATAACGCCTGGTATTCTGTCCAAAAGGAGAAGAAAGGGTGAGGAATCAGCGGGAGGAGTTGTCACGAAGGGATTTTCTGGGTCGGACCGGACAAGGGATAGCGGCGGCGGGCCTGGGCTGGGCGGCGAGCACGCTGGGGATCCCTCCTGTCGAGGCGGACCCGGTCAAGCCGCGCAAGAAACCCATGCAGAACGACAAGATCGTGCTCGGCCTCATCGGTTGCGGCGGCATGGGACCTTTCAACATGCGCACCCTGATGCAGAAGCCGGAGGTCGAGGTCGCCGCCCTTTGTGACGTGGATTCCAGCCATCTGCCGGCCAACGTGGCGGAGGTGGAAAAGCAGTACGGGAAGGCGCCACAGACCTACAGCGATTTCCGCCGGCTGCTGGAGCGCAAGGACATCGATGCGGTCATCATCGCGACGCCCGACCACTGGCACGCGCTGCCGCTCATCACGGCCTGCGAGGCCGGTAAAGACGTCTACTGCGAGAAACCGATCTCCCACGACATCGCCGAAGCGAAAGCCATGAATGCCGCCGTGAAGCGGTTCAACCGGATCGTACAGGTAGGAACCTGGCAGCGCAGCAGGCCGGAATTCGTCAGCGCGATCGCTTTCGTGCGGGCGGGCAACATCGGGCCCATAACGACCGTGCGCGCGTGGAAGACCGACGAGGCGCAGCCGGGGCACAGCGAGCCGGCCACGCCGCCCGACAGCCTGGACTACGACTTCTGGACAGGGCCGGCCGCCTTCCTGCCTTATGCCCCCAACCATGTCCACTATAATTGGCGCTGGTTTCTCAACTACGGCTCTGGTATGACCGGCGACTGGGGCGTGCATATGATGGACATCGGCTTGCTCGGCATGAGCAAAGATACGGACCTGGTCATGCCGGTCGAGGTATCGAGTGTCGGGGGCAAGCTGGCCTTTCCCGACAACGACCGCACGGCGCCCGATACCGTGCTCTCCATCATGCGCTTTAAAGATCCCGATTTCATTATGAGCTGGGAGACCGGACGTAACCACGAGGACCGTCCGGACCACGGCACAGAGTTCATCGGCGCGGACGGACGCAGCGTGATGGTCTGGCGCGGCGGCTGGAAGGTCCGCGACAAGGAGGGCAAAGAGCTGCCCAAAGAGGAAGCGCCCCCGACCAGCGACCACTGGCAGAACTGGCTGGACTGCATCAAGTCGCGCGAGCAGCCCCGCTCGAATCTGGCCTCCATGGCTCAGACGACCATCGTCTGCCACCTCGCCAACGCCTCCGTGCTGGCAAAGCAATCCATCCGTTGGGACAAGGACCGCATGGACATCGCCGGCAGCGCCGGCAAGAACACGCAGTCTTACTCCCGCCCGTACCGCAGGCCGTGGCGATTGCCCGTATATACGGCCTGATCTCATCCCCCGCCCGCAAAGCGAGCGGGGGTTTTATTATTTCATTTCGCAGGAGGTGAAGGTGAAGGAGTAGAGTCCGAAGTCGGGTGAATTGGAGGCCAGGCGCAGCTCGTGCGATCCGAAGCGGGCGTTGGCGGTCAGCCGGTACATGCGCGGCGTATCCACCTGGATATAGCTGTTGCCCTTCTCGTCATACTGGATGTCTGCCCCTTTGTCCTGCTTCGCGATGGGCTTGCCGTCCTGGATGATCGTGACGCGGAACGGCTTGTCGCCTTCCGGCTTGATGACCGCATTGCACTCCAGGGCGTGATAGCGCAGAGCGATATAGTCCTGCAGAGCGGTCGTCGTGCGCCCGTGCCGCAGGCTCTCGGGCTCCATGCGCCAGGCGCCCTGTGCATAGACCTTGCCGTCCTCGTGCGTGCCCGGATCGTCAAAGAATCCAAGCTGGCCCGGAACGTAGGTATCGAGATTGCCATGCTGGTCTTGCTGCGCGCCGCGCTCTCCGACATACATCTCCGGTGTTTGCAGGTAGCAGACCGCGCCCGGCTTATCGGCATCGCGCACCGGCGCCATCACTTTCGGGAACGTTAGATCGGGGTGTGCCTGCTTGAGCAGTTGCTGGATGAGCGCCTCGCTGCGATCGTAGGCGCCTTCGCCGAAATGGTCGGCGACGATGAGGCCGCGATCGTTGATGAAGAATTTATGCGGCCACCCACCGTTGTGATAGGCATTCCAGTTGTGGTAGTCGCTGTCGATCAGAACGGGCCAGGTGATGCCGAGCCGTTTCACCGCCTCCGCCACATTATGCGGGTCCTTCGCGAACTGGAACTCCGGCGTGTGAATCCCGACGATCACCAGCCCGTCTTTGGCATACCGCTTGTTCCACTCCTGCAGGTAGGGAATCGTGCGCAAGCAGTTGACGCACGTATATTCCCAAAAATCGACTAAAACCACATGGCGTGTCGCGATAAGCTCTTTCAGGGAGAGCGCTTTTCCAGCGGTGTTCAGCCAATCCGCTGCCGTCCCGCGAAATTCAGGCGCGAGCTGTGGCCAGTTGGCCGACCGTAGCTCCTGAGGCGGATCCTGGAATCGCGGAGCGGCAGCAGCAGGCCGGGAATTTCTCAGGAAAGCGAACAGGATAAGTGCCGTAGCCGCCACCGTCAGAATCGTGCCGGCGATCGTTCGATGTTTCATGTTGGTCCCTTGAATGCGGACGTTTATTTTTCTATACGACTCAGGGAGCGAAAATTATTAACGCGCGGTTGCCTCTTTGAGGAACGCAGAAGGACTCTACGCGCTTTAAGGTGAAAAGGCGAGCCAGCAACACATCACCTTCCGAACCGACAGGAGAGATTATGCTCGGAGACATTTTGCGCGCCGCACAACGACGGCTCATACAATCGGCAGCCAGAGGCTATGTGACTCTGACAGAAAAGATGCGCGAGGCTGTCCAGGAGGCCCGGCAAGATCAGGCACGAGAGGCGACTACAGCGCATTCCACCGCACCCGCGCCCAGCCCCGCTCGGGCGCGGACCAAGCGCGCTTCGTCCACTACCGCGAAGCGGGCCACGACTGCAAAGCAGAAAGCGCCTTCCGAATCGCTTTCCGCCACCGCCCCAAAAAAGCGGGGTCGCAAACCGCGTGCGGATAAACCCGTCACAGTCAGGCGAACCCGCACGGCAAAAGATGGACGCGAAGAAAAGCCTGCCGTCCAGAGCGAAGCCCCGGTCGTCGAACAGCCTGTAGAAGCCTCCTCAACCTCCTCCCCTCGTACCCGCAATGCCCGCTCCCCCAGGACATCCTCCGCCAAACGCTCTTCCGATTCCAAAGGGGAGACCGTGCAGCAGCCTGTCAAGAGACGGGGCCGTCCCCGAAAGTCGGAAATCCTGACTCCTCAGACGGCCATGGCCGGCCAGTTGCAAGCGGCCGGCAATGAGCTTGGGGCCGCGCAGGTACTGCGCCAGGAACAGATGCTGACCACAGAAGCGGCGCTCGTTGCCGAACACGCTACCGAGGCCGACCGCTCGCCGCAGACGCGTACCCGCAAGGTACGTCCGGCAAAAGAACAGCCGGCATCTGCATCGGACGGCGCTGAAAAGACAGATCGTGCTTCCGGCAAGAAGGGACGTCGCAAGAAATCAGAAAGCGCGGCAACACAGACGGAGGCCGCTCCGGTCAAGAAGCGCCGCCGCTCTCGGAAGCCGGAACGTGTCGCGGCGCAGAGCGATACGGAAGCTCGTTCCGATGCGAGTAACAGCGAAGTAGGAACCGGCGAGGTAATGCCGGAGGAAGAGAAACAGCCCGATCACGAGCAACACGATCTTCCGGAAAGCTAGCGACGGGAAGGGGCGCCGATTGTCTCGCGACAGACACTATGCCGGTATGACGGTGAATGAGCGGCTGTTTGTCGCCGGCTTGATCGAGGCATTCGATGCCGCCGTTCGACAACGCGATAAAACGAAAATGGTGGCATTGCTGGAGCAGGTAGCGTTAAGTCCTGGTCAGGCAAAGTGGACGGCCGAAACGATCCTGGCCGATCCATCTAAGTACGGGTATTAAGGAAAATTAGCAAAGAGGAAAAGACGATGGTGGATGTCAAGGTAGAAGGGGAGAAAGCGGTATTCGAGGTGGAAGGCTGGCATAAGCTCTGGGCGCTGCGCAGCCGGCTGGAAATACCGCTCTCCCACATCAAAGATGTGTATGTCGATCCCAATCCAGAGATGGGATTATTTCAGGGGCTGAAGATGATAGGCACCGATGTGCCCAGCGTCTTTCGGGCCGGCACGTTCTACCAGGAAGGGGATCGCATATTTTGGGACGTACGCCATCCGCAGAAAGCTATCGTGATCGAACTGCAGGAAGAATGGTATGGCAAGCTTATCGTCGAGGTAGCGGACCCCTATGCGACCATTGGTCTGTTGAAACGCGCTGCCAATCCCTAAACGGTTTCAGTCGAAATACGCAGACGTCAATGTGTTACGCAGTAGCCACACGCAGCATTTGATTCCCACCTTTCTGAAACTCGTAATCGACCTGCCGTATTTCCACGGCAAGCTTCTGACTCCGTAAAGCTTCCATCACAGCGGGCAGGTGAGGGGATGGTTTGCCGGAGAAAGCGGTGAGTAAAGGAAAGATGCGAATCTCGCTGGCTGCACGCAGCATCTCCAAAATAGCGTTGAGATGGAATTCGGTGGAGAACTGGTCGCTATAGGTGAACAGGAAGTGAGAACAGAGGGCCAGGTCGAAACAACCGGATGGAAAGGGGAGAGAAGGCAGCTCCCCAGTGACGTACCGACCTTGCTGTTTGCCTTGCGAGAAGTCGTTCAGAAACTGGCGCATGACTCGAATCCGAATCTGCCCTAATTCCGCTGGCGATTCGAACGCGTCCCAACGGAAGTTATCCTTGTACGCCTCATTTAAAGCCATCATTTTCGAATAAGGACTCGTCTATCCGCTGCTGAATCTCTTCGGCGGAGAACTGGTAGATGGGATCACACGCCACGACCTGTGTACCTTTTTCGGTCATCTCTGCGGTGAAACTAATGGGCCCCGCCGCGCAGTCCAGAATACGCCGGTTCGCCTCCTGCGGAGTCAGCGCGAACATGCCGATATATTCCCTCGCGGATCGGCCCCAAAGAACGACGTTTTCGAGTTGTAAAGCCACTTCTTGCCCTCCTTCTTCCATGCGCTCAGTTTACCTGACATGATTATCTAAGACCATAAAGCGAACATTCCCGGCCTGGTTTTGGAGTTCGCGGAACTTGGTTTTGCCGGAGGCCGTCCCATCGGGGATATAAACCGAGAGTAGGACCAGCAACAGTAATTAGGAGGCAGGGACGGCTGAAAGGAAACGACGCCCGGACATCCAACGGAGACTCGGCAGAGCGTCAACGAAGTAATGAAAAAGGGCAGCCAGGGTACGCGTATCCTGGCTGCTCGCTTTGTAGATGGCTATAGTGACAAAGCTTGATCTCTTTCAGCCCTCCTTAAAAGTTTGACCTCCTTACCCTCCTCCGCACATGCTATTCTCATCTTTGGCCTCTATACTGCTAAGTAGGGACCTGACATAGTCTCGTCCTCAACGGACGCCCCCATCCCCCCAATCAGGGACGGTTTCCTCTCATCCTACCACCAGCCGTTCTTGATTGTATAATAGATGGGAAGCGCTCCCCGCAGGATATCCGCCTCCGGCGTGGGAGGGCTTCTCGGAAGCAACACGATTTAGGAGAAATGCCAATGAGAGGGACCGCGTCCTTCCGAAAACCCATCTTGACCGCCGTCCTGCTGGGACCGGCGGCACTGCTCTGCTCCAGCCTACCCACGTACGCTTCTCTGCATATCGTCGACTCGCCGCACCATTCCGCGCTCTGGCAGCATATCTACGACCGGCTGCCCGCGCTCTGGAAAACCGACCAGACCATCCGCGTCGAGGAAGTGCCCATCGCGGATCTGAATACCGACGCGGACGACACCGAGTCGAGCGAGGTCAACGGCGATGAGAATGACAACCATACCAGCGACCTGGCGGATGGCGTCTACATCGAGGACGACGACAGCGATGTGCCGCCGACTATCCGGCTGGCGGACAGTCTCAGCGACGAAAATTCCGGCCTGGTCTTCGCCCACGAATATGGCCATTTCATCTGGAACGACAAGCTGACGCGGTCGCAGCGGCGGGACTATCGGCATCTGTGGTGGCGGCAGATGCACGCCGGCCATCTGGTGACAGCCTATGCCTCCGATAGCCCGGAAGAAGGGTTTGCCGAGGCCTTCTCCTATTTCTTGCAGAAGCCGGACCAGCTCAAGCGCAAGGATATGGAATCCTGGCGCTTCCTCACGCAGGTGCAAAACGACGACACGGCGAGAGACAATGACAGATGAGGCGTTGGGCGTGTTGCCCCGAAGGGGCAACACGCCCAACGCCCACAGGGGCGCCTATGATCCTCCTTGTGGAAGATGACGAGCTGATCGCCGAGGTTATCAAGCTTGGCCTGGAAGAAGCGGGCTATCCCGTAGATTGGGCGACCGATGGCGATCTGGGTCTGCAGATGACTCAGGAGAAGACCTATAGCCTGATCGTCCTGGATATCATGCTGCCCAGCATGGATGGGTTTGCCGTGTGCCGGGCCCTGCGGGCGCAGCGCAATCCGGTCCCAATCCTGATGCTCACCGCTCGCGATAGCCTGGACGACCGCGTGCGTGGTCTGGATACCGGCGCGGACGACTACCTCTCCAAGCCGTTCGCTTTTCCGGAGCTGCTCGCGCGCGTCCGCGCGCTGCTGCGCCGCGACAAGGTGCATCGCGCCCGCCTCATCAAAATCGCGGATTTGGAGATCGACACGAGCGCGCGGCGCGTGCGCCGGGGAGACCAGGAGATCCATCTGACTCCCAGGGAGTATAGCCTGCTGGAAGCGCTCGCCGCGCATGAAGGCATCGTGCTGACCCGCGAGATGATTCAGGATCAGATCTGGATGAACGACAGCTACTCCAATGCCGTGGACTGGTGCATCGCCCAGTTACGTAAGAAGATCGATGCCAATTACGAGCCGAAGCTGATTCAGACCGTTCACCGGATAGGTTACCGGCTTGTGGGCGCGGAAGACGGAGGCGGCTGATGCGATTTCGCGCGATTCGGCGGCGATTACCGCTCTCTTCCGTACGGACCCGGCTGGCGCTGGGCAGCATGGGCGTGCAGGCGCTCGTGCTCGTCGCCATGGGGACTGCCCTCTGGCAGGTTGTCCGAATCAATCTCATCTCCGCGGTAGATCGCTCCCTGCAGCGGCGCGGGGAAGGAATCACGGCGCGCTGGGAGCGCCGATCCGATTTTCTCCCGACTCTGTTGTTCAATTCCTTCCTGCCTCGTCAGGAACGGCCCCAGCCTTCGGCGAGGCCGCCGTCTCCGAACGATCGCCCGGACCGTTATCGTCCGCGCCTCTTCGATGCGCAGGATCGCCCGATGTTTCCCAACACCTCCGACCCTCCCTGGAATCGAGGGGAATTGCATCAGGGACTTCATCCCCATTTCGCTACGCTGGCAGTTCAGGGCGATACCATTCGGGTGCTGACCCTGCCGCTCACAGAGAACGGGCAGGTGATCGGGCACGTGCAGGTGGCGGCGTCGCTGGAAGAGACTGATCAGGAGTTACGCCGGCTGACTCAGGCGCTGATGACGCTTATTCCGCTGGCGCTCCTGGTGACCGGCGTGAGCGGACTGTTCTTAACAGCGGGGATCGTGACGCCGGTACGGCGCATGGCACAGGCTGCCCGCAAGATCGGAGCGGCCAACCTCTCGGATCGGCTGCCCGTGCAAGGGCAAGATGAGTTTGCGGATCTGGCGCGGACCTTCAACGCCCTGCTGCAGCGGCTGGAACAGGCGTTTCAACAGGAGCGGCGCTTCATCGCGGACGCCTCTCACGAGTTGCGCACGCCGTTGACCGCTATCCTCGCGCACACCAGCCTGTCGCTGCAGGGAGAGCGCACGCCCACCGATTACCGGCGTGCGCTGGAAGGCACGCAGCGCGCTGCCGTCGTGATGAACCGCATCGTGCAGGATTTGCTGCTCCTGGCCCGTCTGGATCGGGGAAAAGAGGATCTGGCGATGGAGCCGGTATCGCTGCAGGACGTGCTGGAGGCAGCGGTGGAGATGGTAGGCGGATACGCGCAGGCGTCGATCGATCTGAAGGAGGTACCGCTGGATTGGCAGGTATGCGGAGACTTCGATCATCTCGTGCGCCTGTTCGCCAATCTGCTGGATAACGCGGCCCGCCATACTCCGGCAGAGGGCCATATTACCGTCTCGGCACGGCGAGATGACGGCCGGGTCCATATCGCCATAGCGGATACCGGCACAGGCATCGCGCCGGAGCATCTGCCGCTGTTGACCGAACGGTTCTATCGGGTAGACGCCGCTCGCTCGCGCGGGCAGGGAGGCACGGGGCTGGGCCTGACTATCTGCAAGAGCATCGTCGACGCGCACGCGGGCAGCCTGGATATCGAGAGCGCGCCGGGGCGGGGAACGACCGTTACCGTTACCTTGCCGCTTCTCACCCCTCACCAACTATCTCCATCGCCATTGTCTCCTCAAGGTGTGAGGGGGAAATAAGGAAGAGACCATTGAAAGCGATCCAAATCACACAGCACGGAGATTATGATGTTCTGCGCCCTGTCGATCTGCCGGTCCCACAGCCGCGCGGCAAGGAGGCGCTGGTAAGAATGACGGCCGCAGCCGTCAACGCCCTGGATGACCAAGTGCGGCGCGGAATGCTTCCCATAGCCGGACCTGCGCCTCTCGTGGCGGGCATTGAGGGCGTTGGCGTGGTGGAAGAACCGGGCGATTCGGGCCTGAAGACCGGGACCGGGGTCATGGTGTGGCCCTATTCCCGCCGTTTCGGCCTTACCGAAGACGGAACCTGGGCCGAGTACGTGACGGCAGACTCGTATAGCATGCTTACCGTTCCCTCGGGAATATGTGATATGGAAGCCGCCGGCTTTCTTGTCTCCTACGTTACGGCACAACTGGCGCTGACCTACGCGGGCGGCTTTAAAGCAGGGCAGACGGTCCTGGCGCCGGCGGTGGGCGGCTCCATCGGCAACGCGGTCCTGCAGTTGGCGCGTGCGCAGGGAGCGGCAAGAGTCCTCACCACGGCCGGTACGACCGCCAAGGCCGAGCAGGCGCGGGCGGCAGGCTATACCGACGTGATTGATCTCTCCGAGGAGATGCTCATTCATACCGTCCTGGAAATGACGGACGGCAGAGGCGTAGACCTGGCGATCGATACCATCGGGGGATTTTTGACCGGCTCCTCGCTGGCGGCGCTTGCGCCGGGCGGCACGCTGGTGACGGTAGGCTATCGCGCGGGAAACTGGGTCGATATCAATCTCAGCGACCTGATCGGCAAGTCGGGCCATATGGTGGGCCTGGACCTGTTCGCCGTGCCGGAGGAGGCTATCCGGCAGGCGGTCGTTGTGGTTCGCAGCCTGCTGGCGGAGCGGCTGGTCCGGCCGCTGGTCGCGCGCACGTTCCCCCTGCTCGAAGCGGCGACCGCGCAGCGCTATCAGATGGAAGAGCATCCCTTCGGCAAGGTCATCCTGACGATCTGACCGCTTCCCGATTATCGGGTCCGTAAAGCGAGCAAAGCCTTTCTCTCCATGCCTTTCTTTTCGCCCGCATGGTCCTTCCCCATACCGCTTTTAAGGTCCCAGGACCAGCGTCCTCAAAGAGTACGGCCCGACGGCTACATTGAATTTCGTGCTGATGCCCGTCCGGGTGGCGGCGGCGATGGAACTGCCGGTCTTGCTGTAGGTATACATCGCCGCGCTTTTGGAAGCCGGGGTATACCCGGATAGCGTGACGGTGACCGTGTAGCTGTTGCTGCGATCCTTATTGATGAGCAGCAGCGCCAGCCTGCCATTGGCCTGTTTGACGGCGTGCGCCGCAATGAGGCCAGTGCTGGAAGTGGTGGAAACCATCTGGTCGCCGGGCCTTCCCAGGTAGCTGAGCATTTTCAAGCCGTAGTAGGGCCGGAAAGGAGTATTGGCCGCCGGCTCGCAGATGCTGCCCGAGCATTCGCCGGAAGAGAGGATCCCGTAGTCGCCGTATTTCGTGCTGCCGAACAGGCTGGAGCTGGCGTTTCCGAGAGTGATGCCGTTGTGCAGGTCCCACCAGATGGCGCTCGTGGCCCCGTTTTCCAGCCAGGTCATGAAGTCATCGGCCAGGTACAGGGCATTGACCTGGCTGACCGACTGCTTGCCCGGATCGGAATAGACCGAATTGTTCTCCGTCAGCAGAATCTGCACGTTGCTTGCGTTCGCGCCGCAATACTGATTGATAAGCGATTTCAGCCTGGAGACCATGCCGGCGACCTGATTGGTACAGCCCAGCAGATAAGAATCCGATTCGCTGCCCGGCCCTTGCGGGTACCAGTGGACGATCACAAAGTCGATCTGTTGCCCACAGATGGACAGCACGTTGCTGTTCCAGTCGGGCGAGACGCCGTCGGGCCAGTTGCCGGGAGCGCAGAGCACCACGCCGACTTTGATGGTCGGATCGACGGCTTTCATCTGGCTAATGAACTGCAGGCCGTTGTTGGCATAGGCGGCCGGAGAGTGGTCCGCGTGCAGGTCTTCTTCCCAGTCGGCGCCATACTCGCCGTTGCCATAGATTTCGTTGCCGATCTCCCAATACTTAACTCCATAGCCTTTGGTAACGTTGGCGTACTGGACCCAGGCGGCGGCTTCCGCCGGATCGCCTCCTCCCGTGCCGGCCGCGTTGGAGCCATAGTTGACGGTGATGACGGCTGTTCCTCCCAGGGCGTTGACCACGCTCATGAAGTTGTCGAAGGTGTCGTTAGGATTGATGTACTGGCCGGTGCCGGCCGTGGCGGAGTTGGTCTGCCAGTGGTACACGTCCGAAGTCGAGCCGCCGGGATAGCGCAGGAAAGTAACGCCCGCCTGCTGCAGAAGCGAGGGCACGCTGGAATCGAGCAGGTGACCGTCCCACACGGCGGTATTGACGCCGAACGCCTGCGGCTGCAGGACGCCCAGAGGGGAAGCGGCATTGACGGAGACGCTCGCGCTGACGCTGGCATTCGAAGGCGTCTCGCTTATCAAGACGAAGAGCAGAGCGGTCAACAGAAAGCGGAATTTCATGGTAGAAAGCATGGGCGTTTTCTCCTCGAAAGGGATCCTATTTCTAGCCTTTTCCCGGCCAGAGGACCTGCCCGAACAGGTTCTCGTAGAGGCGGCCCGGCAGGGCCACGCTGACCCGTGCGCGGACACCGTATCGGGTGCAGGCGGCACGCACGGACCGCAGAATCTCCTCATCCGTGTAGCGCTTGGACACGTGATACAGCGCCAGATGCTCCACCTCGGCCGCCTCCGCCATCTCCAGCACATCGCTCAGGCAGGAATGCTCGTGGCCGCGCTCGCGCGCCGCCGCGCAGCGGGCCTCGTCGCTGTCGAGGAACGTGCATTCGTGCAGCAGGAAGCGGGTCCGGCAGAGCGTCTGTGGCGGCAAGGTCGTGGTATCGCCGGAGACCGTGAACAGGATCTCCTCTTCGGAAGCGGTAATGGCGGCGCGGCCTCCGGCGGCGCGCAGGCGGTCGATCTCGGCCTGCGGCAGGCCCCGCAGCTCCGGTCGGAGCCGCTCGACAATACGTCCGATCTGATAACCCAGGCTGCGCCAGCGCCCGTTCTCCGGGCCGGGAATGTGCCGGGTGGGGTAGGCGCGCAGGAATCGGCCATCTTCCAGCTCGATCTGGTCTCCTGGCTGCCAGGCTTGCCAGACGACCCGCCCGGCGGTCGCCTGGTCGAATTGGGCCAGGAACCGGCCCATCGCCTGGAACGAGCCGCTGCCGTCCGGATGGAGAACACGCAGCAGCCCTCCGGAGTTTGCCGCCACCCCGCCCCGCAGGTTGAGCACCTGCGGCAGTCCGGCGATGTGGTCCCGGTGCGCGTGCGAGAGCGCGATCAGGCCGATCTTCTGGACCTTGCCCTCCAGCATCGCCGCCGCGCCGTCGCCCGCATCGAAGAGGATGCGGTGCGTCTCGTCCAGGACCCAGGTTGAGATCAGCGGTGTCGAAAAGACCGTCAGGCGCGGCGGATCCATGCTGTTTACGCTCTCATCATTCCGAAATTCGCACCGTCATTGTACCTTATGGCTTTTCTTTGACGGCAGTGAGAGCCGCTCGCAGGGCGACTGCGAAATCCGGCGGGTCGGAAAGACGTAACACGATCTCCGGGGTCTTGTGCCATTGTGCAAAGGCGGTCAGAGTGGCCGCAATCTCCGAAAGCAAAGTATCGGTTATAGGTGTTTTTGCTTCGAGATGAAGCGATTTGACCTCGAAGAGACCTTCCTGCCGGTGTGCCTTCGCGTCTAGCCGCCCGACCAGGTGGCCTCGATGCAGAATGGGCAGGCTGAAGTAACCATAGCGCCGCCGCTCGGCAGGCGTGTAGGTCTCGATCTGGTAGTCGAACCCGAACAGCTCGCGTGCCCGTCCACGGTGGGAGACCACCGGATCGAACGGCGACAGGAACGTCGTCATGGTGGAGGCGAGCGCGCCCTCAGCCGCTTGCTCCATCAAAGGGCCGTTATCTCTGTGGACGTAGGCAGGCTCGTCCGATCCTTCGACCGTTACGGCAAGCGCCTCGCCTGTGCGAATCTCCTCGGTCAGAATGGCTTTTACATCCTGGGTCCGCAGGTAGTTTCCGAAATAGCCCGTCGAGCCGGCCAGCCATTTCGCCCGCGCGATTCCGAGCGCCCGAACGGCCTTGAGAGTCAACTGCCTGCGTGCTTCCTTCGGCGTATGCGTGTGTGCATCGTTCCAATCCGGCAGTACCCGCTCGCGCAAGTCATATATGCGCTGGAACCCTTCGCGCCGCGCGATCATCAGGACGCCGGCGTTGAACAGATGCTCCAGCGCGATCTTCTCCGGCTTCCAATCCCACCAGGTACGCGCCCGGTCACGGGGGTAGGGGAAGTCGGCGGAGCGAGCGGCTCCACGCTCGCGGATGTGGCTCAGCACGCGCTCGACGACCTCCCGCTTCTCTGCATTCTGCGCGTTCAGGCCGGAAGGCAGGTAGGCATCGTCCTCGGCGTAGTCCAGCATCCGGCGCCGATAGATACAAAAGTCCTCGATCGGCAGGAAGCAGGCGGCGTGGGACCAATATTCGAACAGCGCGCCCTCTGCCAGAAGCTCCTCCAGCCAGCGGGGCTCGTAATCGCCCAACCGGCTCCAGAGCACCAGATAGGGACTGCGGGCGACCACGCTGATGGTGTCGATCTGCAGCAGGCCCATGCGCCGGATCGCGGCCAGGCAGTCTGCTTTGCGTGCTGGCTCCGCCGGTCGCTCCTGGAGACCCTGGGCGGCCAGCAGCAGAGATCGCGCGGCCATGTTGGAAAGTCGCAAGGCTATCCTCCTGATACGTTCGGGAGCAATTTACCCCAAAAACGCCTCGGTAGGAGCACTCCAGGCCGCCTCGAAGAAGAGGAAGATTTCCCGGCCGGAACGCCGGTCGCCTCCACGGCTTGTCAGGTGATCGGGCAGATACGCAGGAATTTGCCGAGAATATAACCAACCAAAGCACAGATGACTTCGCCGTCGCGACCCTGGATGTTTCTATGAGATGGTATTTCGAGCCGCCGTTTCTGCCGCTGCAGACGGCTGCGCTGGCCTTGCTGGCTGTCGGCGCGGCTGTCTGGCTGTATGTGCGCTGGGAACTGCGCCGGCGGTCCGGGCATCGGAGCCTGGTCGTCTTGCGCGGACTGGTGGTCGCGCTGCTGGCGCTCATTCTGCTCAATCCCGTGGTGCGCGCGGCGGCGCCCGTCGCCCGCGTCAAAGCGCCGTTTCTTATCCTCCTGGACACTTCCCGCAGTATGACCACGCCGGACGCCGAACAGGACGCTTCTTCCGGCGCGCGGCTGACCCGCTGGAATGCCGCCCGGCAGGCCGTGCTGAGGAACACAAATCTGCTGGAGGCGCTGAGCCGGCGCTACGACGTGCGCTTCTACGGCTTTGACGACCGCGCCGTCGCCCGGACCCCCGAATCGCTCCGGCAGCAGGCCGAGCCGGCCGGAAGCCACACCGATATAGGAGATGCCATTACGCAGGCGGTCAACGGGTCCCGTCCCGTTTCCAGCGCCAACGCCGTACATGGGGGAATGCTGCTTGTCTCCGACGGTCGGGACAACGGCACGGCCTCGCCGGTCGAGGCCGCGCACGTCGCCCGGTCGCTCGGCTTCCCGGTCTACACGCTCTGCCTGGGCCAGGAGACGAAGGCACGCGACTTGCAGGTCGTCGCCAGGCGCCCGCAGACCTTCGCCGCGCCCGGCCAGACGGTGGATCTGGCGGCGGAAATCCGCGACACCGGCATCCCGCACGCCAACGTGCGCGTCGATCTGCTTCGCGAAGGCCGGCGTGTCGCCTCGCAGAACCTCTTCGTGACGCCGGGCCGCCAGGAAGTGCGCTTTCCCGTTGTCGAGAAGCAGAAAGGCTTCGTGCGCTATGGAATCGCCTGCGCGCCGCTGCCGGACGAGACCGATACCACCAACAACCGCGCCAACATCTTTCTGAGCGTGCTGGACACGCGGATGCGCGTGCTGCTGCTGGAAGGGCGTCCGACCTGGGACGCGAAGTTCCTGGCGCGCACGCTGCGCTCCGACCCGACCGTCACCCTCGACAGCATCTATCAGTTGACGGATGTAAAGCCCTTTGCCCTGCGCGGCAGCAGCGATACGCCGGTCCTGAATGTTCCCCATACCGTTGCCGACTTCTCGCATTACGACGTGCTGATCCTCGGCAAGGGCTATGAGTCGTTCTTCGACGCGCCGTCCACGGTGGCCTTGAAGCAATGGATTTCGGACAAAGGCGGCAACCTGGTCTTCCTGCGCGGCCGCCCGGATGAGAACAGCGCGGCGCTGGCCGACCTGGAGCCGGTCACTTACACGAACGAGGAGATCGACGCTCTGCGCATGCGCCTGACGGACGCAGGCCGCTCGCATCCCGGCTTCACGTTCGATACCGGCGAAGATGCGCAGACAGTGGTCGAGAAGCTGCCCTCTCTTATCTCGGCGACGCGCGTGCAGGGCGAGAAGGCGCTGGCGGTCGTGCTGGCTCGCGCGGAGGGCAGCGAAGAGACGGACGAGAACGACACGCAGGAGATGGCGATGCTGGCGTACCAGCGCTATGGACAGGGCAAGGTGCTAGCCGTGGTGGGGCAGGGGCTGTGGCGCTGGGCGTTTCTGCCGCCGGATCTGACCCGGTACGGCCAGGTCTATACGGAGTTCTGGACTCAGACTTTACGCTGGCTGATCAGCGAATCGGATTTCCTGCCGGGCCAGCGCATCGCGCTCCATACCGACCGCACGTCCTACTCGACCACCGATACGGTCCGTCTGCTCGGCTACGTGCGCGGCTCGAGACCGGCGGCGCTGCCGCCGATCCATCTTACCCTGCCTGACGGCAAGACGGCCACGTTCCAGCCCACCGCCGGTGACGGCAAGACGGCCGACTTCACGGCGAGCTACCGTCCGCTACGCCCCGGCGAGTACGTGGCCTCTATCTCCTTGCCGGGTGGGACCGCGAAGACACTGCCCGCCCTGGCGACGTTTACGGTCTATTCGGGCCAGGACGAGGATACCAACCGCTCCGCCGATCCTGCGCTCATGCGTCAGATCGCGGCGGCAGGGGGCGGCCAGACCCTCCATCCACAGGATGTGGACAGCCTGCCGGAGAGCCTGCGCGCTGCGGAGGAGGCCACCATCCAGACAAAAGAGCCGCAGACTCTCTGGGACCGCGCCTGGGTCCTCGCGACCCTGCTCGGCCTGCTCACGCTGGAGTGGCTTTTCCGCCGCCGCGCCGGGCTGGCATAAGCCCTCATAAGGATCACTTGCATACTATCCACACAAAAACTTGTCTATCAGGATAAGTAACCCTTCGCGAGCATAATAAGCGAGGAGGTCGGCCATTATCGAACTTCGTCTCCAACTCAGGCGTATTACCGATAGCTGTTTGCGCCACACTCCGCCCCCTGCCGGGGATATGAAGGAACATCATGTCTATCCGACGACCCGATCCTCGCGCCGCCGGGCGGAATCCTCTGGACAAGTACAAGACCTCCCTTTCGCCTGAAGAAGATACGCCCTCTATAGATAACGCCGGCGGGCGCTACAAAGCCATCGAAGAGGCCGACGAGGCGGCGGCGTTCGTGTGCGCTTCGACACCGGAGTTTACCGGCGATGGCGAGGACGTGCCTACCGCGCTCCCGGTCGATCTACCGCAAGCCGAGACGGCGCGCGACCTGCATCAGGTCGTCTGGCAGCTGGCCTGGCCGGCAGTGGCGGCCATGCTGCTGCAGACGGTCAACAGCCTGATGGATGTCTTCTTCGTCGGGCATCTGCCCAACGGCGCTCAGGCGCTGGCGGCGACGGGAATCGGCGGCAGCGTGCTGTTCCTGCTCGTCTCGCTGGCAATGGGACTGACGGTAGGCACGACGGCGCTGGTGGCGCGCTTCACCGGCGCGGGCGACCATGAGGCAGCCACGCATGCCACAGGCCAATCGCTGACACTGGCATTCTTCTCTTCTATCGTCATTGGCCTGGTGTTCTATTGGGGGCGGGGCACGATCGTCGGCTGGATGTTGGATACGCGCCGCAGCCCGCAGGCGGCGGCCTTATGCGTGCAGTTTTTAAGCGCGGCGCTGCTGGCGACGGTGCCCGTGTTCGTTATGAACGTCCTCGCGGCGGCCTTCCGCGGCCTGGGGGATACGCGCACGCCCATGTTCATTACCGGCGTGGTCGTGACCACCCACATGACCTTCAATGCCCTGCTCATCTACGGCCTGCTCGGATTTCCCCGGATGGGCGTGCGCGGCGCCGGCACCGCCATGGCGACCTCTCTCTACGTAGGCACGATCCTCTATCTGATCGCACTGGCCCGCTGGTCACCGCTCAAGGACGCGCTGAAGCGCGAGCACTTGCGGCTGAAGATGGTCTGGGTCGCGCGGATCCTCAAGATCGGCATTCCCGCCGCCGTGCAGGCCATCATCCGCACGCTCGCCATGATGACCTTCAGCGGGGTCCTGGCGCGTACCGTCGAAGGCGCCGCCGCCATCGCCGCGATGCAGATCGGCATACGCGCCGAATCGCTGGCGTTCATGCCCGGCTTCGGCTATAGCGTCGCCGCCTCCACGCTGGTCGGGCAGAGCCTGGGAGCGCGCGATCCGAAGCGCGCCGAGCGGTGCGGCTGGGCGGCGACCCTTCAGGGAGTCGCCGTGATGACGCTGATGGCCGTCCTGTTCTTTACGTTTGCCGTGCCGTTCGTGCGAATCTTCACCAGTCAGCCAACCGTTCTGCGGCTCGGCGTCAGCTATCTGCGAGTCAGCGCCTTTTGCGAGCCGTTCCTGGCGCTGGGCATGGTGCTGACCGGCGCTCTCCAGGGCGCCGGCGATACCACCCGACCTACCTATATCACGATTTTTACGATGTGGATCGTCCGCCTTCCCCTGGCCGTCTGGCTGATGTTCACCTGCCACATGGAGGCACAGGGCGCCTGGTATGCCATGACGATTACGACCATCCTCGGCGGCCTCATGACGGCTGCGCTCTTCCAGTCCGGTAAGTGGAAGCGCATCAAAGTCTGAGACCTCACCCCCCTTTCCCATCGCCATCGTCGCTTGAACCTTCGGGTCGGCTCGGCCTTCCTCCCCCTCTCCTTTTGAAGGAGAGGGGGAATTTGTTTGGACCGGAACCGGCAAAACACAGCAAACGTGCCAGAATTTTCCCTGTTGTTCTTATGGAAGAAGTTGCATGTCAGTAAAAAGCGCACGGATTGCGCATCTGTCTGCCAGGGAAGGGTCAGGAGAATAGGTTCGCTTAGCCGGTCACCGGCTTGCCAAGGAGTGACACATGAGGCAGCAGATCTTTAGTAAGTTTTCCAACCTGTTGGCATTAGGGTTTCTGTCGGGCTGCGGAGTCGGCACGGCGCAGGCCCAGAGTTTTCACTTTAACGACCTGGGTACTCCCGGTTTTTCTAGCCAGGCCAACGGCGTCAATAAAAGCGGTCAGGTCATCGGTTACGCCAACATGCCCGATGGTACGACTCAAGCGGTCCTCTGGCTGAACGGCAACATGAGCGAAATCGGCACGCTCGGCGGCCCGAATAGCTATGGGCAGGCCATCAACGATAAAGGCCAGATCGTCGGCTTTTCGGATACCCCCAACTACGATCAACACGCTTTTCTATGGCAGAACGGCGCGATGACGGATCTCGGCACGCTCGGCGGCATCGGCAGCCAGGCGCTGGCCATCAACAATCTCGGCCAGGTAGCCGGATGGGCAGGTATCAACACGACGTTTGGAATCCATGCCTTCTTCTGGAATGGCGGCATGGAAGACCTGGGCGATCTCGGCGGAGGTTATAGCCAGGCTTACGGTGTCAACGATAACGGTCAGGTCGTCGGATATTCTTCCAACGCGAGCGGCTATTATCATGCCTTTCTGTGGGACCAGGTCAATGGGATGCGCGATCTGGGATCGCTGCCGGGCTATCCGTATAGCTATGCGTATGGCATTAACAATGCCGGCCAGGTGGTCGGCTGCGTTGACGATGGAAATGGGGACACCCATGCGTTCGTCTGGCAGAGCGGCGCGATGACCGATCTGGGTACGCTCGGCGGCCCGGCCAGTTGCGCCCTCGGCATCAACGCCACCGGGCTGATCGTCGGCTACAGCCTCACGGCGGACTATTACATGCATACCTGCTGCTGGTGCAATGGCTCTCCGATCGATGTCGGCGTCCTCCCCGGCGGCTCGTTCAGCCAGGGCAACAGTATCAACAACGCCGGTCTGGTCGCCGGCTACGGCGATTCATCGGATGGCTACGTGCATGCCTTCACGGTGCCGGTGGGAGATACCAGCCCGCCGACCACCACGGCGAGCCTTGCCGGACCGGCAGGGACCAATGGCTGGTATACCGGAACGGTGACGGTCACCTTGAGCGCCACGGATCCGGACGGCGCTTCCGACATTGCCGTGACCTACTATACCGTCGATGGCGGCGCGCAGCAGACCTATTCCAGCCCGTTCATCGTCTCCCACGACGCGGTCCACAGCATCACGTTCTGGAGCGTGGACAGAGCCGGCAATATCGAGACGCCCAACGTGCAGACCATCAAGATCGACGGCACCGCGCCTTCGGTATCCGCTTCAGCCAATCCCTCGACGCTCACCCCGCCGAGCGGCCAGATGGTCAATGTCACCGTCTCCGGCTCCATGGCGGACGCGCTGTCCGGATTGAATCCGTCCCGCGCCAGGTATTCCGTCGTCGATGATTATGGAACGGTGCAGCCGAGCGGGTCGATCTCCGTGCAGTCCAACGGAAGCTATAGCTTCACGATCCAACTGCAGGCCAGCCGCAGCGGCAAAGACAAGAACGGCCGTCATTACACTATCACGGTGTGCGGCGCCGATATGGCCGGCAACTCTGGCTCTGCCGTCACCGTCGTCACGGTCCCGCACAACTAGCTGAGGGGGTGAGCGGGTGAAACCTCACCCCCTTAATCCCCCTCTCCTTCAGAAGGAGAGGGGGAGATTCTAGTACGCAGCAAGCAGCGCCCCTACAAAAACTTCCCATCTCCTTAAGGAGATGGGAAGTGTGTTTTTCACTCGCTCTTCCGTTCACCCACTCCGTGTTTTCGCGGGTGCTTGGGGTGGAAATTGGCGAGGATTTCCTTCTGCTGAGGCGTCAGGATGGACTGGACGTTGGTCTGAAACTCCTGCATCAGAGCCGGTCGCTGGGTTTGCCGCTCGGCCGGGGGCATGGCGCGGACCTTCTCTTCGGTCTGCTGGGCGGCGGCGCGCAGCTTGCCGACCTGATCTTGAGTCAGGTTGAGCTGCGGCAGGGCTGCCAGCGGCACGGCGCGCGAGGCGCGCAGCATCTCCAGCATCGGTAGCGAGGACTGAAGCTCGTTGCGCTGCTCGGGGGTCAGGACGGCCTCGATGTCCGCCGCCGCTTTCTCGTTCAACTGCCGCCGCTGGGTCTGATCGGCTGGGGTCGGCGGCGTGCCCGGATGACGTGTGGCCGCCAGGTCGGTTTTGAGCTTGTCCTGAATGGCGGCGATGCGGGTCTTCTGGTCGTCTTTGAGCGGAACGAAGGCGGCCAACCCCGCGACCGGAATATGCGCGACCGCCATATGCATCCCCCGGTTGGGGTGTCGCTGCGCATGGGGCTTACGCGCAATGACCGGGCCTTGCGCGAGCGCCCCGGCGCCCAGGACCAGCATGAGACCGGCGCAGGCGACCTTAAAAGGGAATCGGTTCATCGTGAGATCTCCTCTGGTAAGCGTTTATAGACTATCACTGCCAATAGACGCAGGCTCACGGCCTTTGTTCACTCTGAAAACCTGTCTTCGTCTTGACAGCGAAGCGGACGTTTGTTATACTATGCTTGTAGCGCCGATTTCGGAGCGCGCCACCAGGCACGCTCCTGCATGAACCTTTTCGGCATAGAAACCTGTCAGACTATGTGGCTATCAAGGCATCCGAAAACGGAATACCACCGCCCGACCGCTAAGACGCGCAACGTTGCGTTCGCGCGCCGAGCGGGTCTGCGTGGGTGCCGGGGAATGTGGATGTGTTCTAATCGAACCAGCGTGGAACTGAAACGCAACGGAATTGAAGTACACCACGTACACCACCATACCGGTACGTCTGCGGCCCGCTCTATGCCCCCTGCGTAGAGCGGGCCTTTCTGTTTTCAGGCAGGATTCCAGAGCCGAAGGGCGCTGCCAAACAAGCAAAACGAAAGGGGAACGTGGACCGACATGAACCAGGAAGTGCTGGTCCTCAACAATGACTACGAGCCGCTCAACGTCTGCAACCTGCGCCGGGCCATTGTGCTGGTCTATCTCGGCAAGGCCGATATCCTGCACGCCCACGAAGACGCAGGTCCCTTGACCCTGGACGGCGCGTTCGCCGTTCCATCGGTCTTGCGGCTGCGTGGTCACGTCAAGCGTCCCCTGCCGGAGCTTAAGTTATCGCGGCGAACGATCTTCGCTCGCGATAACTTTACCTGCCAGTATTGCGGCGCCACGAGCAAGGACCTGACCATCGACCACGTGGTCCCCAAGCGCCACGGCGGCCAGGCGTCGTGGGACAACCTCGTCTGCTGCTGCCGCCGGTGCAACATGCGCAAGGGCGACAAACTGGCGCATCAGGTCGGCATGAAACTGCTGCGCCCGCCGCGCCGCCCGCGCTACGTGCCCTATATCAGCCTGACCAAGTACCTGATCGGCCGCAAGAACGAGATCTGGCGCACCTATCTGCCCCACTGCGCCGATCTGCTCGATTAGCCCACCCATGGGGGTGGGCCTGCAACTTTTCTCCTCGCCGGCCTGTCTTTGTCCTTAATACCTGAGATGCCGGCAAGGAGGAGACGGAATGGAAGAGGGTAAGACGGCCCGGATTTTGCGAGAGCTGCCGGAAGAGCTGGTCGGAAAACGCGTGATCGTGCGTCCCTACCGGCCGGGCGACGGCGCGGCTTTGTTTGAAGCTATCGACGAATCACGGGAGCACCTGGCGCCCTGGATGCCCTGGACGAAAGAGCACAAAACGCCCGACGACTCGGAGGCATACGCGCGGCGCTCGCAGGCGCGATGGCTCCTGCGCGAGGATTTGGGCGTTGGTCTGTGGGAGCGAGAGACCGGAAGGTATCTGGGCGGCTCCGGACTGCACCGCATCCAGTGGGATGTGCCCTCCTTCGAGATTGGCTACTGGATCCGCGCTTCCGCGGAAGGCAAAGGCTATATGACAGAGGCGGTGCGATTGCTCTGCCGGCTTGCCTTCGATACGCTGGAAGCGAACCGGGTCTTCATCCGCTGCGATTCACGCAATACCCGCAGCGCCGCCATCCCCCGCCGCCTGGGATTCCAGCATGAAGCTACTTTGCGCAATGATGCCCGCAGCCTTTCAGGCGAGCTGCGCGACACGTTCCATTTCGCCATGACGCCGGAAGACTACGCCAGAGCCAGGGAGCAGTCTTTGCTGTAACATTTCTGGTAGCAAAAGCGTCTGCTGAACAGCAAGGCTCCCGATTTTCGACAGGCTCCAGGAGGAGATCGTGAAAGCGTGAAGATTCGCTATGTGGAATCAAAGAGTCTGCCTGCCAAACCTGATAAATAGCGCCCGATGAAATCGGAAGGATGGGGCAGGGGAGTTAACTCCCCTGCCCCTATTTGTTTACAGAGTATTGGAGCGGGCTGAAGGTGGCTTAGCGCTCCTGCTTGGAGGCATCCTGTTGGGCTTTGGAGGCTTCCAGCTCGGCGAGGCGCTTTTGAAGCTCGGCCAGTTGCCGTTCCAGATCGGCGCGCTCCGCCGGGGAACCGCGTGGGGGAGCCGGCGGCGTGGGAGGCGTCGGCGGGGTGGGCGGCGCGGAGCCGGCTCTCGGAGCCCGGATAAGATCCGGCATCATATCGCTCAGGGAAGCGCGCAGATCGCGCAGCTCCTGAAGCTCTCCCAGAACCTCCGCCTTGACGCTGCCCTTGTGCTCCAGCAGTTCAGGCATGGCATCGGCGATGGTCTCCTTGAGCCGGGACAACTGCCGGACCTCCTCCATCAGATCCTCGACATCGCGCGCATGGTCTTCTTTCCGCGCCTGCTTGGCCTCGTCCTTGATATAACTGGCAAGCAGCTTCCCTTCGATATTCAGCTCGTCGAAGCTGGCCTCATCCGAGAGGGGGAGGAAGAGACCGGGAGGCACTTTTTCGATCCGTTCCAGGTGGGCCAGGATCGCGTTGTAGCGCTGGATCGCGCTGGGCTTGCCCTGCTTTAGGAACCCGGTGATGCTTGCGTGCTCGGCCATCTCGGCTAGCTCGCGCAGCATCTTGTAGATTCGGTATGTCTCTACGCTGTTGAAACTGTCGCTGCTCATCGGGAAGGTTCTCCTTCTGGGTCAATAGGCGGCGCAGCAGCCGGCGTCCATAGTGCAGCCGCCAATTCACGGTGGTCGTCGGGAGCGAGAGGAAATCGGCGATGCGGGCTACGGGCCACTCCTCATAGTAGCGCAGGTGCAGCACCGTCTGATAGTCGTCCGGCAACTGCTGCAACGTGGTAAGGAGGAGTGCCCGCTCGTCCTGCTGGAGGCACGCCTCGACCGGGTTCGCCACGAGCACGGGACTCTGCGCGTTCAGAAGGCGGTCCATCTGCTCCGATTCGGTCGGCTCGCTGCGGCGTTCTTTCAGTGCGACTCGCTGCGCGCGGTTCCGGGCGATGGCATAGAGCCAGCCGGCAAACCGGCCGGGATCTTCCAGTTGGGGCAGCGCCCGGAAGGCCAGCACGAACGCCTCCTGCGCCACGTCCTCGGCCGCCTCGCGGTCGCCCAACACCTGCCGCGCCACCATGAGGACGGCGCTCCGAAATCGGAGGACGAGGGCGTCGAAGGCTCTCGGGTTGCCGAGCAGCACACCGATGACCAGCTCCTCGTCGCTACAGGTTGAATCGTAATGGGTTTGCATCGCCGCTCTGTCTGCTCCTGGTATAAAGAGCCATCCTTCCGCGATCTTCATAGGCGACCCGGCGAAAAAATTTAGCGGGCTATTCCAACCCTTTGGATTCGTGGTAGCGGATCAGGACCATGAGAAAGAATTTGACTTTGTCAATCGTGTCCAGGGAGGATTGCCGGTAGTGCTCGGCGATTTCCAGAGGGGCTGTTTCTGCGGCAGACTGAAGCGCCTGCGTGTAGCGCTGGGTGCAGACCATCGCCTCGGTGAACAGCTCCTGGAACTTCTCGCTGGGCGCGCCGAGGTTGTCCAAACAGGCGAACAAAGATCGATCCAGGGCCTCGGAGGCCGCCTGCAACGGCTCTTCAGAATGCATCGCCGCTTCTCCTTCCAGTCCGTACACAGACCGGCTATAATGGGCCAAGTCCCCTCAAGGGGCTATGAGAATGTCGTTCGTAGCCAAATCGAAGGCACAGAAGGGAATCCCACGCCTTCCTGGAACGAGTATACCTGCGTCGCGGAAATAGTCGTGAACAAAGGCATGCATAAGGGGAACAGCCTTCGTGTACCCTTCGTAATCATAGAAATCACAGGCATCCTTCCCGGATGCCTTCCGGGCTAGCCTGGATAAGAGGAGGATGGATCATGGCAGTGCAATGGAGACAGGATGTGGATGCGGCGCTGGCGGAGGCGAAGGCGAACAACAAGCCTCTGCTGTTGGACTTCAGCGCCGCGCCTGCCTGAGGCGGATGCGTTCGGCTGGAAGCCGAATCCTATGGTGACGCGGCCACGGCGGCCTTCATCAACGAGAGTTTCGTTCCTTTTACGGTCAACATCAAAGAGCATGGCGCGCTCTTTCACCGCTTCGACGTGCTCTGGACGCCGACCGTGCTGATTATGGATCCGCAGGGCGTGGAAAGGGATCGAATCGAAGGCTATCTGCCCAGGGAGGAGTTCCGGGCACGACTGGAGATGGGACTGGCGCGGGCCGCGTTTACGGCCAAGCACTGGGAGGAGGCCGAGAAACGGTACGCGCAGGTGGCCGAAAGGTATCCCGACACGCCGGTCACGGCGGAGGCGATCTACTGGCGCGGCGTGAGCCACTACAAAGGTACGAACGACCATACCGCTCTCGGCGAGGTCGCCCAGCAGCTCAGCCAGAAGTACCCGAACAGCGAATGGGCCAAAAAAGCCTCTGTCTGGGCGCATTAACCTCCTAAACCGGGCAAGAGAGTCCGCAGGTAACATACCCGGTGGAGAGTGATGTCATAGGCAGTCGCGATGGAACTCTTCGGCCAGGTTGCATCGGCCGTTCTCTTCTTAAGCGCGTTTTAATCGGCTTGTAACCTGGCTGTAATCTGGCCCCGATAGAATCCCGGTAAGAAACGAGCAGGGAGCCTGCTCTTAACCGAAGGGAGATAGTACCGTGGAATCCAGAGTGATCGCCTTTCCGATACTGCCGGGCAAAGAGGAAGCGGGCCGGCGTTTTGCCGAAGACGTACGCAATCAGTACGGGGCCGAGATGGACCGCTCGCTGCGGGAGCGGGGCGCCGTTCGCGAAGACTGGTATATGCAGACCGGCCCGCAAGGCTCGATGGTCTTGCTCTATATCGAGGCGGAAGATGTTCTGAAGCTTTTCCAGGACTGGGCGCTCTCCAACGATCCGTTCGATTGCTGGTTCAAGCAGCAGGCCCAGGAGGTCTGCGGCATCGATTTCAATCAGCCGCTGCCGGCTCTCCCCGAACAGATCTTCTCCTGGAAGGCACGCTAACCTCAGACCAGCCGAGGGCGCGAAAAACACGCCCTCGGTCTTTTGAATCAGATTTGGTTGCAGATCGCAACTCAACTAATGGTACTGATATACTTGACTCAGAAACCTTAACAAACTGACTACTCTCGACAATCCCCTTCTTGCTCATCGGGAGGGGGAATTACCTTATCCGCCTTAA